>ERZ1108167.89-NODE-89-length-146274-cov-34.156984_pt1 | contig 146274 bp, 140 predicted proteins | sample MGYA00403703_ERZ1108167 | MGnify/ENA primary metagenome ERZ1108167 (study PRJEB35170, sample SAMEA104062411) | human gut metagenome | biome: human gut; feature: human-associated habitat; material: faeces | place: Denmark | collected 2012-05-11 ...
GCATCAATTAAGTGAAGAGCCCATCCTGACGGATGGGCTTTTTGCGTTTTTGTGGCCTGAGAAATTACGGCAAAGTGCTATCACGTTACCGACAGCGCTGATGTATTCCAGCCTGAAGCTGGTCATACGCCCTCCCTCCGGTTAAAGCGTGGCTAAGGTATAAAAATGACGCAGCGGGCTGTTTATTTAGTTTACCTTATGGGACGATTTCGGCCGTTTCAGCAGCTGATATACAGCAATACCTAACATTACCGAACGCATCAGCCGAACGGCTATTGTGATGGGGTATCCGCCGTATTAAAACAGCTTTGATTGATATCCCATTGAAAATAAAGTGGTTTTCATGTTTTGTCTGGACTCGCAACGAGAACGATGAATATTGAGGCGAGCCGTCAGGGGAAATGATTATCAGCAGCGATGACGAAAAAAATAGTGCTCTTTCAACCCTTTTTTATTGAGAAATAGCCTGCAAGGAATTTATTTTCTGAATAAAATAACTTTATGAAGGCGGTTTTTATATTGATATATGTTTTATATGAAAATAAAAATATATATAAAATCGTTTCTTGATATTTAATATGAATTATATTAAGAATATTTCCAGCTTAATTATTAAGTTACTCTAATGTAATCAGGTTAACAAATAGATACGAAACCTCCTCATCATGCCGGGCAGCAGGTATAACCGCTGGACTTTTTCTGCGAAATGACTTAGTGTCCTTAACACTTTGTTAACTCGATCTGGTTTAAGTTAATTCAAATTTGCTAAAAACATAGAGTGCATTGCCTGTATGGAAGCTAACCCGGTAACGTCCTTTGACGGATAATGCATGTTACCGGCTGGCAATATGAGAATATAAATGAAAATTCTGATTAACTGGCCTCCTCTGCGCCAACTAATAAATTATATCCGGGAGCGTTTTACCTTTCTGGTCTTGCTCTGCTGGCCAGCGATCATCTGGCTGGTTTGTCGGGCGCTTGTCTGCTTAACAGATGGACTGATGGTTCTGCTGGGAAAGCCTATCGATCACTCCTTTACCGTGTATCTTCAGCCACTTATGACGCTAAGCGCGCTACTGAGAATTTCCGTCAGTTGGGTGCTGCTGCTGTTTATCCTGTTCAGCATGGCGATGGGGTTCACCTGGGCTTTGCGGCGCTTTATGAATCGAAATAAATAACGCCGATGCTGGGACAGCAGGGAGCGGCACCGGCGTTGACTCAGGCCATCTCACCGATCGTTTTGCGAAAACGCAGTAGCGCGACAGTAAAAAACACCCCACCGATAGCCAGCAGCGTCAGAAACTGCGGCCAGACGATGGAGAAATCCGCGCCGCGATAAAGAATGGCCTGCGCCAGACTGACAAAGTGGGTTGTCGGCATGGTGAGCATAATATCCTGTACAGCCTGCGGCATACTTTCCCGGGGTGTGGAGCCGCCGGAAAGCATCTGCAGCGGCAACAGCACCAGAATCATCAGCAGCCCCAGCTGCGGCATGGAACGCGCCACCGTACCCATAAAAATGCCGATCGAGGTGGTGGCAAACAGGCTCAGGGCGACCCCAAGCATAAAGAGCGGAATTGAGCCCTCTATCGGTACCTGCAGCACGCCCTGAACCATCAGGATCAGGGAGAGTCCGGAAACCACCAGCACCACCAGCCCCATTGACCATATCTTCGCCATCATGATCTCAAACGGCGTGACCGGCATAACCAGCAGGTGCTCTACAGTGCCATGTTCTCGCTCGCGTATCAGCGCCGAGCCGGTCAGCACGATCGCCAGCATGGTGATATTGTTGATAATTGCCATGACGGCGCCGAAACGCTCCTGTTCCAGGTTCGGGTTAAAACGCATTCTGACGGCCAGCTCAACCGGCAGCGAGCCGTTATCCCGGTAGCGGGTGACAAAGCTGTTCACCTCGCCGGTGACGATATTCTGGATATAGCTATTGCCGGTAAACGCCTGGCTCATACGCGTCGCGTCGACGTTAACCTGCAGCTCGGGCTGGCGCCCGGCCAGAACGTCGCGCTGGAAATCCGGCGGAATATTGATGGCGAAGGTATAGCGTCCCGCATCCAGCCCGGTGTCCATCTCATCAGCGGTGATCAGCGCCGGCGGCAAAAACCAGGGCCGATAAAAACCATTGATAATACGCGATGAAAGCTGCGACTTATCCATGTCAGCAATAGCGATGGGCGCCAGATGTAGTGAACCCGGCATCACGGTTGCGGAGGAGTACACCGAGACGGTAAAAGCAAAGACAATTAACGTCAGCATCGCTTTATCGCCCAGCAGGCTGCGTAGCTCTTTCATCCCCAAATTATAAATATTGCGTAATCCACGCATTATCCCTCCTGTTTTTTCAACAGCCACACGCTCAGGCCCAGCACCAGCGGAACCGCGATAAGCAGCGGAATAAAGGATCCCCACAGGTCCGTCAGATTCAGCGCTTTGGAGAACGTTCCGCGCGCGATGGTCAGAAAGTGGCTGGTTGGATAAATCTGGCCAATCCAGCGGCCGGGCCCTTCCAGCGAGGCGACGGGGTCGATCATCCCGGAGAACTGCGTCGCCGGGATAAGCGTAATGATCGCGGTGCCGAAAATCGCCGCAATCTGGCTTTTCATAAAGGTGGAGATCAGCAGGCCAAGCCCGGTGGCGATAGTGACGTAGAGCAGCGCGGCGAGGGTGAGCGTCAGAAAACTCCCCTTATGCGGTACGCCAAAGACAAACACCGACAGCGCGCAGAGCAGGAAGAAGTTGAACATCCCCAGCACGATATACGGCACCTGTTTACCCAGCAGAAATTCGCTGCGGGTGGTTGGCGTCACGTACAAATTGATAATTGAGCCGAGCTCTTTCTCGCGGACCACGCTAAGCGCGCTGAGCATCGCCGGGATCATCATCAACAGCAGCGGAATTACCGCCGGGACAATCGCCGGCAGGCTTTTCACATCCGGGTTATAGCGGTAGCGGGTTTCGATGGAAATCAGTGACGTATCGCGGTTTGGGCTGGACTGGCGACCGGCCATCTCCTGCAGCCAGGCCAGATGCATGGCCTGGACGTAGCCGCGCACCGTCTCCGCGCGGTTCGGCATGGCGCCGTCCACCCACACGCCAATTTGCACCGGCGTTCCCCGGGCGATATCGCGGCCAAAATTGGGCGGAATTTCGATAGCCACCGCCAGCTCGCCGTTGCGCATTCTTCTGTCCAGTTCGCTATAGCTTTGCAGCGGCGGCTGTTCGATGAAGTAGCGCGAACCGGCGATATTTTGCGACCAGCCCTGGCTGCTGACGGTCTGGTCGCGGTCGAGCACCGCGAATCGCAGATCTTCGACGTCCATACTGATCCCGTAGCCCATGATGAACATCAGGATCACGGTGCCGAGCAGGGCCAGGGTCGATCGCACCGGATCGCGGCGCAGCTCAAGCGCTTCACGGCGGCTGTAGCTAAACAAGCGCTGCAGGCTAAACGTCTGGCGCGGCGACACGCTTTCGGTTTTGTGTTCTATCGCGGGAACCGGCGCGGCTTCCGCATCAGGCGGCTGGGCGGTATCTGCTGCTTCCTGCAGCCAGGCGATAAACGCCTCTTCAAGGCTGGCCGATCCGCGCTGTTCGACCAGCGCCTGCGGCGTATCGCTGGCCAGCACTTTTCCGGCATGCATCAGCGAAATGCGATCGCAGCGTTCCGCTTCATTCATAAAGTGGGTGGAGATAAAAATCGTTACCCGGTCCTGGCGGGCTAGATCGACCATCAGCTGCCAGAACATATCCCGGGCTACCGGATCGACGCCGGAGGTGGGTTCATCAAGGATTAACATTTCTGGACGGTGGATCACCGCGACTGCCAGCGAGAGCCGCTGACGGATACCTAATGGTAGCGAAGCGGGTAGAGTGTCTTCTACCTCTTCCAGCATAAAGCGCTGGCTCATTTCGGCGATCCGTCCGGGGATTTCCGCCTTCGGGATATGGAACAGGCGCGCATGCAGTTCGAGGTTTTGCCGCACGGTCAGTTCGCTGTAGAGGGAAAAGGCCTGCGACATATAGCCGACGCGGCGGCGGGTCTCGATGTCTCTGGGGACGACCGGCTGGCCAAACAGCCACGCTTCGCCTTCGCTGGCCGGTAGCAGCCCGGTCAGCATTTTCATGGTCGTTGATTTGCCGCAGCCGTTGGAGCCGAGGAAGCCGAAAATCTCGCCGCGGGCGATACGAAAATTCACGTGGTCAACGGCGACAAAATTACCGAAGCGCATGGTGAGCCCGCGCGCTTCAATCGCAATTTCGTCTTCATCCGTATGGCGCGGCGGGATGATCACCTCTTTATGCGCCAGGCGTTGAGCGTCGGGAAGCAGGGCGATAAACGCCTGCTCCAGCGTCTGACTTGCCGTGTGCGCTTTAAGCTCATCGGCGCTGCCGGTCGCCAGAACTTCCCCCGCGTTCATGGCTACCAGCCAGTCAAAGCGCTCCGCCTCTTCCATGTAAGCGGTGGCGACCAGTACGCTCATCTCCGGCTGACGCTGGCGAATGTTGTCGATCAGATCCCAAAACTGCGCCCGCGAGAGGGGATCGACGCCGGTGGTAGGTTCATCGAGGATCAGCAACTGCGGGTCGTGAATAAGCGCGCAGCACAGGCCGAGCTTCTGCTTCATCCCCCCGGAGAGTTTCCCCGCCGGACGGTCGCGAAACGGCGCCAGGCCGGTACTCTGGAGCAGTTCATTGATACGGATGTCGCGTTCGGCTTTATCATGGCCGAACAGACGGGCGAAGAAATCAACGTTTTCATAGACCGATAAGGTGTGATAGAGGTTCTTCCCCAGCCCTTGGGGCATCCAGGCGATTTTCGGGCAGACGTCCTGGCGGTGACGCACATCGCGCATGTCGCCGCCGAGCACCATGACGTTGCCGCGCTCAATCACGCGCGCGCCGGAAATCAGCGAGAGCAGGCTGGACTTGCCCACGCCGTCTGGCCCGATCAGGCCCACCATACGGCGGGCGGGAATGCTCAGCGTAATGTCCTTCAGCGCGACGGTTGCGCCAAAGCGCTGGCTGACGTTTTCCAGGCGGGCGACGGTTTTCATTGCGGTAGCCTCACCGTCAGCGCTTCAGGCCACGTCTGCTGGTTATCCAGACGAACCCAGGCCATCCCGGGCAGGCCGGTCTTCACATACTCCAGATGCTCCGCCAGCAGCGCCGGCGGAATGCGGGCTTTCACGCGGAACATCAGCTTCAGCCTTTCGTCGCTGGTTTCCACCGTCTTGGGCGTAAACTGCGCCACGCTGGCGACAAAACTGATATTGGCGGGGATCACCAGATTCGGCGCGGCATCGAGGATAATTCGCGCTTCGCTGCCCAGCGCCAGCAGGCCCGCCTGCTCGGTCGGCAGGAAGAAGGTCATATAGACGTCGGACAAGTCGACCATATTCAGCACCCGCCCGCCCGCCGCCAGCACCTCTCCCGGTTCGGCGACGCGGTACTGAATACGACCATCGCGCGGTGCTTTCAGTTCGCTATCGTCGATATCGGCGATAATCCGCCGTTCGGTCGCCTGGGCGGCCTCGACCCGGGTTTGCGCCTGAATGATACTGGTTCGCGCCGCTTCAATCGCGGCTCTGGCGGCAGAGACCTGCGCTTTGGCGGATTCCAGCGCCGCCCTGGCGCTTTCTGCCGCCGCCTGGTCGTCATCCAGCTGCTGCGCGGAGACCGCGCCGCGCTGCGAGAGCGTGCTGGAGCGGACGTGTCGTTTAGCCGAGGAGTTCAGCTCCGCCTGCCGCTGCTTCACCACCGCTTCCGTAGCGCGCATTTCGCTTTGGCGCTGGTCGAGCAGGGCTTTCGCGGCGGCAATCGCGCTCTCTGCTTCCTTGATTTGCGCGGCGGCCTCCAGCCGTTGTTCGTTGAGCACGCGGGTATCCATGCGGGCCAGGACGTCGCCCTGGCGAACAAACTGCCCCTCCTTGACCAGGATCGTCTCGATACGTCCGGCGGTTTTGGTGGCGATATCGACTTCCGTGGCTTCAATTCTACCGTTGCTGCTGGCAAAGCCCGCTGGAATCCCCGGCGGGCGCAGCATCCACCATGCCGCCGCGGCAATCACCACCGCTAAACCAATAACGTATCCAACCCAACGCCGTTTGATTTTGTCCATACGCGACTCGCTTTGTTCCATAGGCTGAGTGGTGCGCGCTTCTCCTCCGCGTAGCGAAGTATCGTCTCTTCAGGAAAGGGAGGAATGGGGGGCAAGGCCAACCGGCGCGTGAATCCTGCTGCGCGGCGAACCGGTCGGAAAGAGGTGCGATTAATGTGGTCATCATCAGCAATCCTCGCCTTAAATGAAACACGCATATTTATTGCTACCGTCAATGCAATACTAACACCCGCACTAATTATGTCCATATAAAAAACATGGACTTGTCGCTGGGTTAACATAAAAACAGCCGCGGACCGATACGCCAATATTACCCATAATACTATTTGGGTTTAATGCCTCGGGGAGTCGCTCATACAATCTCATAGCGCTTCATTAAATCATCATACTTATAAGCTACCGCACAACGCTAATAACCTGAGGATATTATTGGTGGGGAACTGGCGCATTTTTAATCTGGTTGCTCCAGGAGAACTGTTGTATGATCTCCGGCCCTGAAAATACACTCACGCCAGGCGAGCGCTTTATTCAATGAAAGATGAAAGCCAAAAATATATCTCAATTATTTTTAAGGAATGGTTGCCGCTGTACGACAGCCTGACGCCGGAGGTGAAGGCGGTACTTAAAAATATAGCCGGGCAGCAGGCGGAGGCGTTAGCGACCCGTTTCTATGACTTTATTTTTCAGGACCCGGATATCGCCAGGCATCTTACCTATGATTTAGTCCAGGAGCGGCTCAGCAGCTCGCTGGCCGGGTGGGTGAAAGATATCCTGATGTGTGAGAAAGAAAATTTGCAGGCGCTGGCGGAGCGGCAGTACCTGATCGGCAGCATCCATTCGCGTATCGGTATCCCTGCAGAGGCCGTGCTTCGAGGCGCGCGCCAGCTGAAAGCCGGGCTGATTGAAAATATCCGCGATAGTCACCTCGATCGCGAAACCAGCGTCGCCGCCATCTACTACGCCATCATGGCCATTAACATGGCGGTAGAGATGATGTGTCATGCCTATACTTTGTCACACTATAGGGCGACAAAAAATGAAGAGGCCTACCGCCTGTACAGCCTGATGGATAACGTGCCGCTGGAATATGGCAAGCAGCAGGCCTCGCTCTCCGGATGGGAAAATAGCGCTATTTTTAATATCGTTAGCGATAATAAGACAGATATTAACGGCGCGTTATTATCTGATTCGGAATTTGGTCTGTGGTTCCGCCATAAATGCGTGCGTTATTTTAACAAAAATCCGCAAATGGAGGAGATCGCCGATTTAATTAGCAAAGTGGATGCGCTGTTATCCGCCTGGAAATCCTCGTCTGACGGTTCTGAGTATAAAAATACGCAGGCTCTGCTGCAGGGGATTCATATCCATTGCCAGCAGATCGGCAGCCAGCTGGGGGTACTCTTTAGCAGCCTGTCGCAGATGCAAAGCGGTAAGGATTCGCTGACCAGCCTGCTGAACCGTCGCTATCTGCCGGTTGTCCTCAAGCATGAAGTGACGCTGGCGATGGAGTATGAGCTGCCGATGACGGTGGCGATTATCGATATTGACCACTTTAAAGAGATCAATGATAGCTGGGGCCATATGGTCGGCGACCGGGCCATCAAGCATGTTGCGGAGCTGCTCAGCGATAATATTCGATCCAGCGATTATATCTTCCGCTACGGCGGCGAGGAGTTTCTGCTGGTGCTGGTGGAGACCGGCGCCGCGGAAGCCTTTACTATCCTTGAACGGCTGCGTAAAAAAATCAGCCAGCTGGCGTTTAGCGTTGGCGCTGACAATGAGATTTCGATTACCGCCAGCATCGGCTACGCCGTCCACACCGGTCACCCGGACTACAATCTTCTGCTGCGCGACGCCGACAGCGCACTGTACGTCGCCAAGCGCGATGGGCGCAACTGCGTGAAGCTGCATGAAGGCGACGGGAATTAATCTGCCGAGCCCTTCCCGGAGGCGGCGCGCTGCGCCTGTCCGGGCTACCTGATCGCAGACGGCAGTAAACCCGTAGCCCGGTAAGGCGACAGCCACCACTGGGGAATAAACCGCAGAATATCTTCCGGTCGGGCGCCATCCCGGAGGCGGCACGCTGCGCCTGTTCGGGCTACCTGGCTGCAGACGGCTGTGAACCTGTAGCCCGGGCAAAGCGCGTCGAGCGCCGCCCCCGGGAGAGATGCGGCAGCGGATTTCAATGCGGCGAGATCTCCGTGCCTCAGAACAGCACCGGCAGCCCCAGGCCGCGTTTCACTTCATGCAGCGTCCGTTGTGTCAGCAGATGCGCCCGCTCGCTTCCCCGGCGCAGCAGCGCCAGCAGCATGCCTTTATCCTGAATATAGGTCGCCCGGCGTTCGCGTATCGGCGCCAGCAGCTCCTGTAAGCAGGTCTCCAGCGCGTTTTTGCACTGCCTGTCTCCCAGCCCTCCGCGCTGATAGTGGGCTTTCATCTCGGCCACGAAGGTTTTATCGGTATGGAAGGCATCAAGATAAGTAAACACCACGTTGCCTTCTACCTGACCCGGGTCGGCGACCCGCAGGTGATTCGGGTCGGTGTACATGGCGCTGACCGCACGATGGATCTCCTCTTCACTGGCCGAAAGGGTGAGCGTGTTCCCCAGCGATTTCGACATTTTGGCATTGCCATCGATGCCCGGCAGGCGGCTGACGTCGCTGAGCAGCGCTTTGCAGTGCCGTAAGATCGGCGTCGTCGTCAGGCTATTCATTTTGTGCACGATCTCGTTGGTCTGTTCAATCATCGGTAGCTGATCGTCGCCGACCGGCACCAGTTCGGCCTTAAAGGCGGTGATATCGGCGGCCTGGCTGATGGGATAGGCTAAAAATCCCACCGGCAGCGAGCGGGAAAACCCCTTCTGAGCGATTTCATTTTTTACCGTCGGATTACGTTCAACCCGGGCGACGGTGACGATATTCATATACAGCGCGCTGAGTTCGGCCAGCGCCGGCAGGGCGGATTGCAGGCAAATGGTGGTCTTCTGCGGATCGATGCCGACGGCGAGATAATCGGCCATCACCTCAAGGATATTGCTGCTGATTTTTTGCGGGTTGCTGCCGTTGTCGGTCAGTCCCTGGAGATCCGCGACGAGGATAAACTGCTGGTGGTCATGCTGGAGCTGCACGCGCTGGCGCAGGGAACCGACGTAGTGTCCGAGGTGCAACTGGCCGGTAGGACGGTCGCCGGTCAGAATAGTTTGGCTGGTGCTCATGAGTGACTCCTTAGGATGCTATCAGGCCGAAGGGCGACACTCAAAAACAACAAAGCCGCCTTCCGGCGGCTTTGAATAGAGGAAACGTGACATCTTGCCGCCTGTTATGCAGGCAGCCACCAACGGCGGAGGTGAGAAATGACAACGTTTCTGTTCATCTTTTTATCCTGCCACGAAAAGCCGCGGCAGTAAAAGCCCTTTTTCATTCAGCGATAAACCGGCAGCAGGTTAAAGCTGGATAAGATATGAATTATTGCGTTGGCGCCGCCGAAGCACAAAATCAGGATAATCATGGCATTGCCACCCCATACCCGATAGCTCGGGCTGCCGAAACGCCTGCGTGAGGCGCGCGCCAGCAGGGCGGGGACGATAGCGGCCCAGACGGTGGCGGCGAGACCGGCGAAGCCAATAGCGTAGATAAAACCGTTAGGCCACAGCAGCCCGCCGGCGATCGGCGGCAGAAAGGTCACCAGCGCGGTTTTAAACCGCCCCAGCCGGCTATCGTCAAACTTAAACAGATCCGCCAGATAATCAAACAGGCCGAGAGTCACGCCCAGGAACGAGCTGGCGACGGCGAAGTTGGAAAAGACGGTCAGCAATAAATCGAGGGTCGAACTGTTCAACAGGCCGCTTAAGGTCTGCACCAGCACGTCGATATTGCCGCCTTTTTCGGCGATAGCGATAAACGCCGGGCGCGGAATATTGCCCATCGTGCCGACCAGCCAGATGATATACAGCACCAGCGCCATCAGCGTGCCGAGCAGCAGGCAGCGGCGAATGGTAAGCGGATCTTTACCGTAGTACTTCATCAGGCTGGGGACGTTGCCGTGATAGCCAAATGAAGCCAGGCAGAACGGCAGCGTCATCAGAACGTAGGGTAGATAGGATGCATTGGTTTCCGCGCGGTTAAACAGAATCGCGGGCTCCACGTGCCACATCAGGCCGCCAAAGGTCATAAAGAAGGTGAGGATTTTAGCGCCCAGCACGATAGTCGTCATCCGGCTTACCGCTTTCGTACTTAGCCAGACGATAAAGGCGACCACCAGCGCGAACGCCAGGCCGCCTAAGCGCGCCGGTACCGCGAGATCCATTTGCGCAAAAGTATGCTGAATAACTGAACCGCTGGCGGAAATATAGGCGTAGGTCAGGATATATAATACGAAGGCGACGGTCAGGCCGTTAATAATATTCCAGCCGTTTCCGAGTAAATCCTTGGTAATCGTGTCGAAGCTGGCGCCAATATGATAATTGAGATTGGCTTCGAGGATCATTAACCCTGAGTGCAGCATACAAAACCAGGTAAAGATGAGCGCCAGCAGCGACCAGAAAAACCAGGCGCCGGACATCACCACCGGTAAAGAAAACATGCCGGCGCCAATAATCGTGCCGCCGATAATCATCGCTCCGCCAATCAGCGATGGTGTATTAGTTGAGACCGCTTTTGAGACTGATAATGTAGCCATAAGGTGCATTCCTCACGTGGCTATATAGTAAATAACGGGCTGCGGGCAAACGGCTACCCGGCGCAACCCGAATGATTGAGCTTAAAGAGATGGATTTAAATTAATGGCGCTCCCGTTGCGAGAGCGCCAGGACGTTATTTATTTCACCGGTTTCAGTCTGGCGACAAAGTGGCGCAGTACCGGCGGCTCATAGGTAAAGGTCAGACCCTTAATCGTGGCGGCGCGCGCCTTAACGGCGATCAGCGCATCAGCGATATAGTCCATGTGATCGTTGGTATAAACCCGGCGCGGAATGGTCAGGCGCAGTAGCTCCATCGGCGACGCCTTCTGTTTGCCGGTTTGCGGATCGCGGCCCAGCAGCAGGGAGCCGATTTCCACGCTGCGGATGCCCGCTTCCAGATACAGCTCGTTGTTTAGCGCGTGCGCCGGGAACTGCTCCGGTGGGATATGCGGCAGCAGCAGCTTAGCATCGACGAACACCGCATGGCCGCCGGTCGGATACTGAATCGGAATGCCGCCTTCGCGCAGGCGTTCGCCGAGGTATTCCACCTGATTGATGCGATAAGCGAGGTAATCCTCGTTGGTCCCTTCTTCCAGGCCGATAGCCAGCGCCTCCATATCGCGTCCCGCCAGGCCGCCGTAGGTGACTAAACCCTCCATCGGCACGCAGCGGATGCGCACTTCGTTGAAGAGATCTTCGTCATCGCGGAAGCAGCACAGGCCGCCAATATTCACCATCGGGTCTTTCTTGGCGGACATGGTCAGCATATCGCCGTACTGGTACATCTCAAGAATAATCTCTTTCACCGATTTATCGGCGTAGCCCTCTTCGCGCTGTTTAATAAACCAGGCGTTTTCGCAGAAGCGGGCGGAGTCGATCACCACCGGAATATTATTCTGACGCGCAATCTGATACACCTCGCGCATATTCGCCAGCGATACCGGCTGGCCGCCGGAGCTGTTACAGGTGACGGTGGTAATAATCGCCGCCACGTTTTCCGCGCCGTGTTCGGCGATGGTCGCTTTCAGCAAATCAATATCAAAGTTGCCTTTCCAGTCGTACCACGAGGTGGTGTCGAAGGCTTTCGGCGTCACCACGTTAATGGCTTTCGCGCCGTTGAGCTCCACGTGCGCGGCGGTGGTATCGAAGTGGAAGTTGGAAATAAACACCGGATGCGCCGACTTGCGGCGAGCAATCAGGCTCGGGAACAGAATCTGCTCCGCGCCGCGCCCCTGGTGGGTGGGAATGGTATAGGGATAGCCGATAATCTCTTTGACCTTTTCGCACAGATGCTGATAGTTACGCGACCCGGCGTAGGCTTCGTCGCCCATCATCAGCCCGGCCCACTGATGGTCGCTCATCGCGCCGGTGCCGGAGTCGGTCAGCAGGTCGATATACACGTCCTGGCTATTGAGCAAAAACGGGTTATAGCCCGCCTCTTCCAGCGCTTTGACGCGATCGTCAAAAGTGGTCATACGAATGTTTTCGACCATTTTAATGCGGAACGGCTCAGGGATACGTTTCATTTATTTTCTCCATGGGGATGCTGTGCCGCGTTTGGCTATTTGGCGACAAATAAAAAGCGCAACAAATAGCGACTAAACGCAGTGCTGAATTAATTTTTTTAGAGAGTGAACAGCAGCGGAGAATTAACGAGGGAAGTCGTTGGAGATGCGGTGATCTAAATTATACCAGTCGTCCAGGCCGCCCTGGGCAATGAGACGATAAATCGATTTTTGCGTCATGACATCGTCCTCTGTGGGTGAAGGGATGCCATAAAAATAAGGTAAAATGAGAAAATAACCACGATTAAAATCACAAAAAATTATTTATCGATAAGCGGAGTATAAAAATTTGACGCTCGTCGTCTTTTTAGCGTTATTGATTAGCAGGCGATGGTTTTTTGTTTTTTTATTACGCCAATAATGGTTTATTAAGTGAGGTTTTTAGCGCCTTCACCGCAATCAATGAAGGCGCTGGCGGGGCTTACATGCTGGAGAAGACGTTCATAATGATGCCGCCGGAGATGATCAGCACCATGGCGAGGATGGCCGGGATATCCGGTTTTTGCTTATAGAGGATCATCGAGCAAATCGTGACGCCGACGATGCCAAAGCCGCACCACAGCGAGTAGGCAACGCCGACCGGAATAGTGCTCATCGCGCGGGTGAGGGCGAAGTAGCACAGGCCGTAGGCGCAGACCACCAGCACCGACGGCGCCAGCTTGCTGAAGCCGTTGGTCTTTTTGATCATCGACGTGCCGGTGATTTCGGAGCCGATAGACAGCGCCAGCCATAAAAATCCGAGGTTAAACATATGCGGTTCCTTTTCTGTTAGTTGGCGACTTTTTTGTCCAGGGATGTAGCGGCAGCGGCCGGCTGCGCGGGCGCTTCCTCGCTCTCTTCGCTACCCATTTTGGAAAACAGGTTCATGATCACGATACCGCTGGCGATAACCGCCATACCGATAATGGCGGCGGTGTCCGGGTGCTGGCCGTAAAACGCCATTCCCAGCGTCGACACCACGAGGATGCCGGTACCGGACCAGGTGGCGTAGGCCAGACCGACGGGAATATCCTTCACCGCGCGGGACAGCGAGTAGTAGCAGGTGCAGTACAGCAGCACCAGCAGCCCGAGCAGCAGCATTTTGGTCATCCCTTCACTGCTGCCGAACATTTTGAGGGTGGAGGTGGCTGAGGTTTCGGAAACGATAACCAGCAGCATCCATAGCCAACACTTTGTTTTTGAAGACATAAGTTAAACTCCGGGTTTACTATTTAAGGTAAGGTTCTTTTTTCTGTTTTTTAAAAAATCGCTAGCGGCATCGGTCAACTGCGCTTCAGGGGTACAGGCCAGCGCCGGATTATTCACCACGTCTGTGACAGTGAGATAACGCCGCGGGCTGCTCGCCGGCGCCGCCGTCGCTTCGCGACCCGACGCCAGCTTCTCCAGCAATTCGTTCATGGTGCACAGCGTGACGCCGCATTCGGCCAGGCGGGCCAGCGTGGCCTGCATATGCCCGGCGTAAGCGGTATCAGGCTGCGTGCCCCGCAGCTGGTTAAGCTCGCTAGCGGGATCGCAGTGATAGCGCAGCGCCAGCACCGGCAGGCCGCTCAGCAGGGCATCGTGCACGCGGCGGGCAACGGGACTGTGCAGGGAACCCTTCAGCAGATCCGCCGCCAGCGGGTAGTCGAGAAACGGCAGCAGCAGCGCCTTATACGAGGCCGAAGGCAGCGCATGTTGCCAGTCCGCCGCCGCCAGCGTTTTACCGATAGCCTGCCACTGCTCGCCGTCGTCAATCCCGCTCTCCAGCGCCAGGTGTAGGCTCTCGCCGCAGCCGGCCAGCCGCTGGCGAATAGCTTGCCGGTATCCCGCCGCGGCGGTCACCATCACCAGTACCGGCGGCCGCAGACGCTGAATAATGCGTTCAACCAGGTCTTCCATCTGTTGGTTGGTCATGGCGAGCCTCCGTTAGCCGATGAGCGTGACCTGCGCGCCGTTTTTCAAGCCGGCGGCGTTGGCCTCTTCGGTATCGATATGAAACTCCAGCGCGAAGTCTTCGCGCACCCGCACCACCACTTCATCGAAGGTCAACTGGCGTTCGCCATCGCTGCGTACGCTAACCTTCTGGCCGTTGGCGACGTTCAACTGGCGGGCGTCCTGCGGCGACATATGGATATGCCGCCAGGCGCAGATCACCTGAGATCGCAGCTCAACGTGGCCAGCCGGACCGATCAGCAGCGCGCTGCCCGCGTTCTCCAACTGGCCGGATTCACGAACCGGCGCTTTGATGCCGAGGGTAAAGCAGTCGGCACGGGAGATTTCCAGCTGCGATACCGGGCGGGTTGGGCCGAGGACGCGCACCTGGGTGAGCGAGCCCTTCGGACCGACCACGGTGACGCACTCCTGGGCCGCGAACTGCCCCGGCTGGCGCAGCGGTTTAAACGGCGTCAGGACGTAGCCCTTGCCAAACAGCGCTTCGACGTCCTGCTGCGCCAGATGGACGTGGCGGTTAGAGATGCCGACCGGAATAGCCGGAGCAACGTGGCTCAGGCGGGCGGCGATTTTTTCATGGAGCAGGGTGTCGATCATGCCTTCTTCCCTTTCCTCATCGCCGCGTTTTTATCTTCCGTCGGCGCAGGCGCGGCGGCGGGTTCAGTGGGTTCCCTTGTTTCCACAGCGGCGGGCGCGACGGCTTCAGCCTCAAGCGGCGCGGCAGCGGCAGCTTCCGCGCGCGGCGGACGGCCTTTAAGGGCGCTGAGGGCGTCCACGATGCTGCGCTCCGGACGGGCGATCGTCAGGGATTTGACCTGCGGGTCGATGAGCGCGGCGACGGCGACGCCGCGTTCGATAGCGGTGTGGATAGCGCTGATCTCACCTTCAAAGCAGACGCTCACCAGCCCCGAACCGACTTTGCGGTAGCCAATGCAGGACACGCCTGCGCTTTTACAGGCGGCATCCACGGCCTGAACGGCGGCAACTAATCCTCGCGTTTCAATTACGCCTAAACTTTTCATTGTCGGCTCCTGTTAATGGCGGACTAAGCGAATATCAAAATCAAACTGCGTGAAGAACGTTTCCAGCCGGTCTAACTCTGCGGCGGAATACGTTGGGTCCCGGGTAATGGGATAGGGCATATCGAGGCGCTCATATTTTTTGCGCCCGAGCTGGTGGTACGGCAGCATATCGATGCGGCGGATATTTCCGCGCTTCGCCAGCTTTTGTACGTAATCAATGGCTCCGGTAATGGCATCGAACGAGTCGTTATAGCCGCGAACCAGCGGCATGCGGATAATGACGTTAGCGCCAGAATCGACCAGCCACTCCAGGTTGCGGCGAATGCCTTCGTTACCGATGCCAAATAACGCTTTATGCTGCTCGCTGTTAATTTGCTTAATATCGAATAAGAAGGTGTCGGTCACCGGCGCCAGCTTTTGATAATTAGCCAGCGGCGTGGTGCCCTGCGTTTCCACGGCGGTATTGAGCATCATCTTTTTGCATTCGCTAAAGAGCGCGACGGCAAAATCGGTCTGCAGGCTCATTTCACCGCCGCCGATGGTGACGCCGCCGCCGGAGGAGATATAAAAGTCGTAGTCCTGCATGATGATGTCCATCAGTTCGCTGACGGTGACATCTTTGCCCATAATATCCAGCGCGTTCTGGGTGCAGATCTCTTCGCACTTGCGGCAGCCGATGCAGTCTTTATTACGATTGACGAAATGCTTCATTTCGCCGTTTTCTTCCGCCCGATAATGAATACCCGCCGGGCAGACGTTAACGCAGTCGCCGCAGTTAATGCATTTATCCTGCGAGAACATCACCTGAAACTGGCTGGCCAGCCCTTCCGGGTTGGCGCACCACGGGCAGCGAATATTGCAGCCTTTGAAAAAAACCAGCGTGCGAATACCATCGCCGTCATAGATCGAATATTTCTGAATATTGAAAATTCGCCCGGTTAATTCTTTATTCACATTTGCCCCCACAAAAATAGCCTGGACATCCTTGTCCACCAACGTCCGTGTCTTTATCAGAACTTCTCAATCACCGTGCGGCTGATGATTTCGTCCTGAACTTCTTTGCACAGCTCAACGAAGTAGGCGCTGTAGCCCGCGACGCGGACGATCAGGTCGCGGTATTTTTCCGGCTCCTGCTGGGCTTTTTTCAGCACTTCGTTATCGACGTAGCTGAACTGCATCTGGCCGTTACCGAGAATCGACGCGGTGCGCAGCAGGGTAATCAGGCCGTGACGACCTTCCGGGGTATCCAGCAGCCCTTTGAGGAACTTGAAGTTGTGCACCATGCCGATGTTCATGGTTTCGACGTTCATCTTGCTCACCGACTTGATGATCGCCGTCGGACCCTGCTTATCCGCGCCCTGAGTCGGGCTGATGCCGTCGGAGAGCGGCATCCACGCCAGGCGGCCGTTCGGCGTGGCGTTGGTCAGCTCGCCGATCGGCGTGTTGTTGGAGATAGACAGGGTGCCGTGGCTCAGGGTGGAGTAGAGCATCTTGTACTTACGGCACTCGCGCTCGGTCCACTCGGTGATATCCAGCGCATACTGGTCAACGTAGTTATCATCGTTGCCGTATTTCGGCGCGTTGAGGCAGTCGCGGCGCAGGCCTTCGAAGCCTTCGAAGTTCGCCAGCAGCGCGTCGCGCACCTGCTCGAGGGTGTATTTCTTCTCTTCAAATACCAGCTTACGAATCGCCGCCATGGAGTCGACGTAGGTCGCCAGACCGGAGAAGATCAGTCCCGGGCCGTGGTTGATCATCGCGCCGCCGGCGGCAACGTCTTTGCCTTTTTCCATGCAGCCTTCCACCAGCAGCGACATCAGCGGCTTCGGCGCCACGTCGCGGTGCACGCGCTGGCTGATGACCGTACCGATCGCCGACAGACGCACGATATGGGCGATCTGCTGTTTCACCGCCGCGTCGAATTCTTCGAAAGTGCGCAGGTCGCGCAGGTCGCCGGTATCCAGCCCCTGATAGCTGTCGAACAGCACCATCCGGCCGCGGTTTAAAACGAACTCAATGGCGATGGGCCACTGGGTGTAGCCGGTGGAGGTCCACTGATAGATGCGGCCGGATTTCTGCGGTTCGACGCAGCCCATCAGGCAGTAATCGCGGGCGTCTTCGAAATCGAAGCCTTTACGCAGCATCATCTTGATATGGGAGTCGTCGAAGTGGCAGGCCGGGAAGCCCATCCCCGCTTTCACCACGTCAACGATTTTTTCCATGTACTTCTGCGGCGACTGGTTGTGAATACGGCAGGCCAGCGACGGCTGGTAAACCTTCACGAAGCGCACGGCATCCATAATCAGATAAGTGAGGTCGTTACAGGCATCGCCGCCGGAGCGCTTCTGGCCGCCGACGGTCAGGTTGATAAACGGCTGATAGCCGGCGAAATATTTCGCCCCCAGCTCGCTGGACATCCACATCAATTCGGCGCACTTGATAATAAACGCCTGCAGCAGCTCCAGCGCGCTATCGTGGGTCAGGCGGCCTTCGCGGATATCGGCTTCGAACATCGGGTAGCAGTACTGGTCAACGCGACCCAGCGACAGGCCGGTCTGGTTCTCTTCAATTTCAAACAGCGACTCGACCGTCCAGATGCTTTGCAGCGCTTCCTGCAGGGTTTTCGGTGGATTCGCCGGGACGTTCTGGTTCACCTCGGCGATAGTCAGCAGCTCGGCGCGGCGCTGGGCGTTCTGCTCAATCGCGGCCAGTTCGCGGGCGCGGGCGGCGATGCGGTGGGAGTAGTTAATGACCCCTTCGCAGGTTTCAATCGCCGCCTTGTAGTAGTAGATACGGTCGATATCTTCCGGGTTTTCCATGCTCAGGCTGGCGAGATGCGCCTCGGCGTCGGCCTTAATGCCGTTCATCCCTTTGGTGAACAGCAGCACGTCGTAGCCCGGGCAGGTGTCGCCGCCGCCGTTGATCTGGTGGTAGGAGAGGTCGCTGACGAAGGTTTCGCCGCTGAATGCCCATACGCCCGCTTCGCGGTACTGGGCTTCGCAGATTTCGTCCAGCGAGCGGCCTTCCCAGAACGGCACGATCTCTTCGCGGATAGTTTTTTTATCTACTTCGCTGATCTCAAACGGATCCTGCGGACGGGTGCTCATGGTATCGAGTTCGTCGCGCACCCAGCGCCAGGCGATATCCGGCGAAAATGCCCCCGCGCGCGGCTTGCCGCACGGATGGCCGACGATCAGCTCATCGTCCTGAATCAGAATCGGCGCGGTTTCGCAGGCGTGACGGAAGGCTTTGGCGCGCAGCAGAATTGTCGGCATGCCGGGGTTGGCTTTCACCACTTCGGTAAAGGCCAGCGCGCGGTAAATGGAGACGCTCGGGCGCACGGTCAGGTAGTGGTTGCGCAGGCGCTGCATACGCGGGGTTAAACCTTCTGCCGCTGGCGTTTCGCTACAGGCAGCGAACGGCGCGGCGGAAACTGGCTTCGCGCCGCTGAACAGACGCACCGGCAGATGCAGGGCGCTGAGGTTTTGCTGCGCGCTCAGGAACATGTCGGAGAGTTCGTTGATGCGCGCGTTCTCGAGGCTTGCGCCGTGCAGCAGGGCGTCGAACATCGGATAACCGTCGATAGCGCAGGCGGCGCGGACTTCACTCAGTTCCGCCAGCTTGAACCACAGAGATTCGACGATTTCATACGCCTGCTGCGGGGGCAGCGCGCCGTTGTTGATATCGTGCTGGTAGTACGGCAGCAGGGCTTTGTCGGCGCCTTCCGGGTTGACGGCGTAGCTGCCGTTATCCAGCTGAAGCGCCAGCTGGAACAGATAAAAGGCCTGACACGCTTCTTTAAAGCTGCGCGCCGGATGGGCCGGAACGTGGTGCAGAATGGCGGCGCTGTCCAGCAGTTCCGCTTTGCGGTAAGCGTTAGTTTCCGCGGCGGCAAGCGTTTCCGCGCTGTTGGCCAGGTTTTGCGCCAGCGCCAGCAGGGCATCGCAGGCGTAGATGGCCGCGCGGCAGCCGTTGACTTCGTCCATGCCGCTGCGGCTAACGGCGCTGCCCAGCGCGCGGGTTTTCTCTTCCAGCTGATGTTTGATCGCCAGTACGCCTTTCTCCACTACCAGCTTATAGTCCGGGGAGTCGAGGTCGCTGTTCAGATTAAGAAACTGGAACGCGGACGGGCGATGCGTAGCGCTTTCGTCGTGGAAAATCGCCCCGTGCGGCTTGCGGGTCTGGTTGCCGACGATCAGTTCGTCGGCGCTGATGCTCAGCGGCAGCTGGCGCATCAGTTCATAGAAGCGGCGCGCCGGTTTGACGGCGGCGGGAACCCCGGCGATATCGCCATCAAGGGCGCTCAGCGTGGTGGCATGTTCGGTGCACAGGGTGCTTTTTTGTGAGAGTAAACGTTCTGCCAACACTTTGACGCGCGGCGTTAAGCTGTAGTGTGCCATGGGTAAGGTTCTCCAGTTCTTGTTATCAGGCGTTACCGGTCCACGCCCGGCGATAGAGTTCGGTTAATGCGTGAGCGTCCGGCGCGCGTGGGTTCGTCGGCGTACAGCTGTCGCGCAGCGCCTGGCCGACCATCTCCGTCAGCCGTTGTTCAAAATCGGCAGCATCGATGCCGGTGTCGCGAATACCGGTCGGCATGCTCATTTCGTCTTTTAGCGCCTGAATGGCGACCAGCAGGCTGGCGACGCCCTGGCGGGTATTGGCCGCAGGCAGGTCCAGCAGATGGGCTAATCGGGCATATTTGCGGGCGGCATCGGTAGCGCACTGCCCTTGATAATCGGCGTTCCACGCCACCACTTCCGCCATTAGTAGCGCGTTGGCGCGACCATGCGGCACGCGGAAAACGCCGCCCAGCGCGTGGGCGAGGCTGTGGGTGATGCCGAGCGAGGCGTTGGTGAAGGCCATACCCGCCATGCAGGAGGCGTTGTGCATCTTTTCGCGCGCCAGCAGGTCGTCGCCGTTACGCCAGCAGGTCGGCAGGTAGCTAAACACCTGCTGCACCACTTTCTCCGCCAGCGCATCGGAAAAGTCGCTGGCGGCGCGGGAGACATAGGCTTCCAGCGCGTGACACAGCACGTCCATCCCGGTATCGGCGGTGATCGCCGGCGGCACCGAGGCCACCAGCGCCGGGTCAAGAATGGCGATATCCGGCAGCAGCGACGGGTCCACCAGCACCAGCTTCTCGGCGTGGGCCTTCACCACCGAAAAGGCGGTGACTTCCGAGCCGGTGCCGCTGGTGGTGGGGATCGCCACAAAGCAGGGCGGCTCGCGGTGAGCGTCCGGACGGGTTTGCGCCAGGGCGAAAATAACCGCTTTGGCTGCATCAATCACCGAACCGCCGCCCAGCGCGATAACCAGATCCGGATAGCTGCTATCCATCCGCTTCATACCGCGCACCACGGTGGCGATATCCGGGTCGGCCACCACGTCGTCCCAGACCTGGAAAGCGATGCCGCGCGCATTGAGGATCTGCGTGACGCGATCGGCGAGGCCAAACTTAACCATCGCCTGGTCGGTGACCAGTAGCACGTTGCGGGCGGGCAGCTCGTTCAGGATGGCAAGCGCATCCTGACCAAAGCGAATCCGGGGTTTCAGCAAAAATTCACTCATTGGGTTATTGACTCCTTAAGCGTCCCGAAACACGTTCTCGACAATGGCGACCACCGACATGGCCTTGTAGCGCTCTTTGTTGAGCGCCAGGTACTCTTCGGCCAGCACGATGTCGTGCATACCGGCGCCGACGCTGTCAACGGCAACCCAGGTGTGGTCTTTCATCGGCTGCTGGTCATCATCCAATTTGACGATCAGCAGCAGGTTGCTGCCCCGTAGCTCATCGCATTTCTGCGTGGCGACGACATGTCCGACTACCTTTGCGAGAATCATTGTTTTTATCGCCTTATATCAATGTGTTACTTACCAAGGCGTTCCAGCACCTGGCGGATGACGCGTTCCACGTTTTGCTCATTAATTTCGCTTTCCGCGCCGACGGCGGCAGTCGCAAAGCGATCGTCGGCGCTAGCCGGATGGGCTGCAGTGGCGGCGGCCGCCGGGGCGTTAAAGCGCTCATCGTCGAAGATGCTGCGGTTCGGGCCGGCTGCCGGGCTGACGATGATCGGCTGCGGTTCCGGGCGGCTGCCCGGCGCGCGCAGCTCATCGATGGAGCGCACGCCGTAGCCCACTTTGCGGATGTTGAGCAGGTTCATCGGCCCGACGTTGTCCGAGCTGGAGCCGCCGCCGACCGCGCCGCAGCCGAGGGTCAGGGCCGGGGTGATGTTGGTGGTCGCGCCGATGCCGCCCAGCGCCGCCGGGGTGTTGATCAGAATGCGGTTAACCGGTTTTTCGAGGCAGAACTGGCGGATGACGTCCTGATTACGGGTGTGGATCACCAGCGTGTGGCCGAGGCCTTCGTTGGTCAGTAGCTCTACCACGCGGTGGCAGGCGGCTTTCCAGTCCTCTTCGACGTACAGGCCGAGTACCGGGCACAGTTTTTCCCGCGAGTAGGGGTTGGTATGCGATACCGTAGTTTGCTCGGCAATCAGCACTCGGGTGCTGGCCGGAACGCAGAAACCGGCCATCTGGCTCAGATACAGCGCGGTTTTACCGACCACTTTGGGGTTGATGGTGCCGTTGGGGCGCAGCAGCAGGGCCGCCATTTTTGCCGCTTCGCTTTCGTTCATGAAGTACGCGCCCTGGGCTTCCAGTTCGCGGTGCACCTCGTCGTAAATGCAGCGCTCGACGATAATCGACTGCTCGGAGGCGCAGATCACGCCGTTATCGAAGGTTTTGCTGGTGATGATATCTTTCACCGCGTGGGGGATATCGGCGCTGCGTTCGATAAACGCCGGGCCGTTACCCGGGCCGCCGCTGATGGTCGGCGTGCCGGACGCGTAGGCGGCGCGCACCATACCTTCGCCGCCGGTCGCCAGGATCAGCGACACGTCTTTGCTGTGCATCAGCTCTGAGGTGGCTTCGAGGGTCAGCTGGCTAATGGCGTCGACGCTACCGGCAGGCGCCCCTGCGGCTTCCGCCGCGCGCTTCACGATTTCAATCGCTTTCCAGCTGCACTGACGGGCGCCGGGATGCGGGGAGAAGATAATCGCGTTGCCGGCCTTCAGGGCGATCAGCGTTTTATAGATGACGGTGGAGGTCGGGTTGGTCGACGGCACCAGCGCGCAAATCACCCCCAGCGGCACGCCCACGTCCATCACTTTTTGTACCTGATCGTCATGAATGATGCCGACGGTCTTCATATCTTTGATGGCGTCGTAGACGCGCAGCGAGGCGAAGCGGTTCTTCAGCACTTTGTCCTGCCAGTTGCCAAAACCGGTTTCTTCCGCAGCCATTTTCGCCAGCGCTTCGGCATGATGCGCCGCTTCCTGGGCCACGTTCTTCACGATGGCGTCGATTTGCTGCTGCGAAAAGGTGGCCAGAATCGCCTGCGCCTTTTTGGCATTGCGCACCAGTTCCCGGGCGTTCTGCCGGGACTGCAAATCGTTATCCAGTTCAATCATGAGTCTATCCTTCATCAGACTAAAAGAGTGGAGACGGGGCGCGCCCTGTCAGGTCATGCTTTGTGCTGCGCCGCGATTTTTTCGATGTCGTTATGCGGACGCGCGATGACGCGAGAGGTGACGACTTCGCCGATGCGTTTTGCCGCTTCCACGCCGGAATCCACCGCGGCATTCACCGCGCCGACGTCGCCTTTCACCATCGCGGTGACGAGGCCGGAGCCGACGTTTTCATAGCCAATCAGCTCCACGTTGGCGGCTTTACACATCGCATCCGCGGCTTCGATACAGGCCACCAGACCTTTGGTTTCGATAAGACCAAGCGCTTCTTTCATCAGGTTTTTCTCCGGTTAATCCATGATTTTGTAATGCGAGACGATTTTGTTGATGTCGTTATGCGGACGAGCGATAACCAGCGAGGTCACCACTTCGCCGATGCGCTGCGCGGATTCGACGCCGGAATCCACCGCCGCTTTCACCGCGCCGACATCGCCCTTCACCATCGCGGTGACGAGGCCGGAGCCGACGTTTTCATAGCCAATCAGTTCAACGTTGGCGGCTTTACACATCGCATCCGCCGCTTCGATACAGGCCACCAGCCCTTTGGTTTCAATCAGACCTAATGCATCACCCATTTGCGTTCTCCTGGCCATCAGGCCTTGTGTTTAATGACGATTTTGTTGATGTCGTTATGCGGACGAGCGATAACCAGCGAGGTCACCACTTCGCCGATGCGCTGCGCGGATTCGACGCCGGAATCCACCGCCGCTTTCACCGCGCCGACATCGCCCTTCACCATGACGGTCACCAGCCCCGAGCCGATGTTTTCATAGCTAATCAGCTCAACGTTGGCGGCTTTACACATCGCATCCGCTGCTTCAATGCAGGCCACCAGACCTTTGGTTTCGATAAGCCCTAATGCATCACCCATGGTTTCTCCTTCAGAACAGGTTTTGTGATTCGGGAAAACCGTCCGCGTAACGACGTCAGGACGCGGAAGCGGCGTTCGGGGTTCACTATAGGGAATGGCGAATGAAGTGAAATTTAAATCTGCTTAATGTGTATTTTTAGTTTTTTACTCTGTGAATTAGATTTAAAAAGCGGCGATTTATGCGTTTGTGCTGCCTGGCGGAGGGGGATTGAGTGACATTTGCGGCGTTTTTTTCACCCTTTAGCCGAAAGCGAAATGATGTTAATAAGTTGCTAATTTATTGCAGATCAGGGGTAATTTGACGATGTATGAAGTGTGGAGAGGATCGTGTTTTATTCGGCAGGCTAAATGCAAAACGTGCGGTTTTACTAAAGCGAAAGCGATGAAGGAAAAGCGGGTGTGAGCTTAGTCAAGTTTGCTGCCGGACTTCAGCGTGCAGACGTAGAGCGGTGAGTTGATAGAACTGAGAAGAATGGCTTTCTCATTGAGCTTCTGCGCGTTGAGGAACAGGCCATCGTGGCTATCGGACATCTCGCGCATAAAGTAGTCGAAGATGACGTCCGGCGACTCATCAATGGACGAGGCGCTGGATTCCCATTTGCTGATACGATAGTGGCGCTCGGTGGTGGAGATGCGTTTGCTGGTGTAGCTGAATTTGACGTAGCGCTGGAGATAGAGCCAACCGGCGGCGGAATCGGTATAGCCTTCGACGACCATCGACCCTTTTCCGTTGGCGGCGAAATTGAAATGGATATTGCCGTTGACGTTCTCTTTCTCCATGTTCTCAAAGCGCATAATCGCTTTGGTCGAGCAGCTCATCACCCCGCCGTTTTCGACCGGTAGCAGCTTCCAGGCGCAGAACCCGGCGGCGGCAATAAACACCAGGCTGGAGAGGGCGAAAAAGGGGCGCGGGGCGAGTCTCATTGCGGCTTCCATGAATAGTAAAAATAGTTATCGCAGTAGCTGAACGGGTTATCTTCATGCATCGCGCAGTGGGCGAGGAATACCCGGCCCAGGCCGTTGGTTTCCAGCCGGTCGCCATAGAAGAAGACAAAGCGTTCGCCGGGCTTGCACTCCAGCTTCAGGCGCTGGCGCACGACATCAAAATTCTTGCCATAGGCGGTTCCGGCAACGGAGCGCAGCATCTCATCGCTGGCCAGCAGCTCGCACTGGCTGTGGCGCATTTGCGTCAGGGTGATGGGGTGCGAAGTGTTGCCGCCGAGAAAGCTGCATACCACCAGCAGCAGGGCGATGGTGAGCAGGCAGCCGCCAGCCAGATACCAGCAGGTGCCGCGCGCGTGGCGGCTGGAAACGGTCTTTTTTTCTTCCGGGACCGCGGCCGGGTCTGGCTCAGCTTCTGCCGCGAGCGGCGGCTCCGGCTCCGGGCTGGCGTCGAGCATCTCGATAGTGAGATCGGGATTGAGCTGCAGTAGTCCGCGCGACACGGTGACGATAATGTTGTCGATATCGTAGTGGCGAAAGGTTTTGCGCAGCATGCTCAGATACTGATTGAGATTGCTGTTGGATGAAGTTAAACCGTTGTCATCCCAGACTTTTTTAAGCACCTCATCGCGGCTGACCACCTCGGTGTGGCGCAGGAAGAACCACAGCAGCGCGTTGGCGGTGATGGACAGCTGGCTGTCCGCCTCATCGCTTCCCGGTAACGTTAGCGTGCCGTCCATTGCATCATAAATAAGACGGCCATGGATGTTATAGCGCATCGCGGCCTCAACATGCTTCACGCAGGAAGCGTCATCTTCGTCAGATCGCTGACCAGCGACTGCCGGTGCCCGGGGCTCATAGTGCGCCCCTCGGTTAATTCCGATAGCCAGATGCCGTCCGCCGCATAGCGCACCAGCGTGCCGGTATGGCTATTGTCCAGTTCATCGCCTTTCGCCAGATGGTCGAGCATCCAGTCGCGCCAGCATTTTCGCAGCACCGGTTCATCCGGCATGGCCAGCGACAGCACCATCAGCTGGCGGCTCTCCTGAGTATCCGTAAGTTCCGGGGCCGACAGATAGTGCAGATAGGCGCGGGTAAAGCGGCCATAAGAGACGTTATCCGCGGCCATAAGCTCTGAAATCGCTTCTTCCATAATCGCCAGCAGGCGGGCAAAGAGGGCGAAAATCAGCGCCTGCTTGTTGGGGAAATGGTGCAGTAAACCGCCTTTGCTGACGCCCGCTTCGCGCGCAACGGCGTTCAGCGACAGCGAGGCGATGCCGTCCCGACCGGCAATGGTGGCCGCGGATTCCAGCAGCTGCTTATGCAGACGGACGGGATCTTTTTTACGATGTTGGGCTTCTATATTCATGGTCCGAATCATACCGACCAGACGGTATGATTATTCTTGATCGCTATCAATATGCGAAGGGGCGTAGCGGGGCGCGATGCCGTTATTGCGTGGAGGCTCACAGTTCACCTTATGAATTGTGGTGATATTCGCCGCGCCGCGAATATCACCCACCGAGATTCACATCGGCTTCACGTGGATAGCGAGGCCGTTTTCTCCAGGCGCCAGCTCCGGACGCAGGTTCAAAGAGGGGATCAGATAGTCGCCGTGATTCTGACGACGGAAGGGAATGGGCGGCGTTTCAGAGAGGGTATCCAGCCGCCGGGCCAGCTCCTCGCGCAGGATGGCGAAGCGCTGTTCATCGAGTTTGTCGGTGCGGTAGAACACCACCGGCGGCAGGACGTCAAAGCCGGGAAAGAACAGCATCCCGTGCTGAATGGGGAACAGGATATCGTCGATAGAGCCGTTAATTCCGCGCGGCGCGTAGTGCTCCGCCCATCCGCCGGCGGTAACGACCAGCATCGCCCGTTTCCCCGCGAACGTGCCTTCGCCGTAGCGATCGCCCCAGTGGGTTTCGCTGTGCTCGCCGACGCCGTAGGCAAACCCGTAAGCGTAGACCCGGTCAATCCAGCCCTTCATGATGGCGGGCAGTGAAAACCACCATAGCGGGAACTGAAAAATCACCGTATCGGCCCACAGCAGCTTCTCCTGTTCGCCCACGATATCCGCGCTTTGCGTGCCGTTAGCGAAGGCGTATTGCGAATCCCGCGTCGCCCGCCAGCTTTCACCGACCGGCGGGGCGCTGCTGTCATCGGCATCAAATCCCGCCTTCCAGCGCATGGCGTAGAGGTCGGACACCTGCACCTCGTGACCGGCGTTTTGCAGATGCTGCACGGCAAAATCTTTCAGCGCGCCGTTCAGCGAGCGCGGCTCGGGATGGGCATAAACCAGTAATATTTTCATTGAAATCACCTCTGAGCAATGGAGAGCTGCAGAGTAGAGTCGGCGACGCTATAGTAGAAATGAATTGCTGCAATGACAGGTATAGTGATGATTAATCTCCAGGGGCTGGATCTCAATTTGCTGCGTACGCTGAACGTCCTGCTCAGCGAAAATAACGTCACCCGCGCGGCGCAGCGCCTCAATTTGTCGCAGCCGTCGGTCAGCGTCCAGCTGGCAAGGTTGCGCGAGATTTTCGCCGACCCGCTGCTGCTGCCTGGGCCGCGCGGAATGCAGCCCACCGCCCGCGCCGATGAACTGCGCGGGCCGCTGCGCGATGCGCTGCTGGCGCTGGAGCTGGCGGTAGCGCCGGTTCAGCCTTTTGACCCGGCCACGGCGGCGCAGACCTGGCGGGTGGCGGCGACGGACTATATGGCGTCGGCGATTTTGCTGCCGGTGCTCAATACCCTGCGCGTCGCCTCTCCGGCCAGCCGCCTGGCGCTGTTTGAGCTACAGCCCGCACGGCTGGTACAGCAGGCGGATCGCGATGAAGTGGATCTTTTTTTTCACACGCGCGACGGCGCGCCGCCCGGGCTGCATCAGCGTTTGTTGTTCCACGAACGCTACGTGCTGGCAGGACGGGCCGGGCATCCGGCGCTGCAGTCGCCATTAAGCCTGGCGCAGTTCTGCCAGCTGGAGCAGGTGATTGTCTCGCCGGACGGCGGAGGATTCAGCGCCGCGACCGATAACGCGCTGGCGAATCTCGGGCTGGCGCGGCGGGTTGTCCTTTCCGTGCCACATTTCCTGTTTATGCTGGAGACGCTGCGCAATAGCGAACTGGTGGCGGTGCTGCCGGAGCGGCTGGTGCGCGACGCTGGCGGCCTGACGGTGGTCGAACCGCCGCTGGCGGTCGCCGGGTTTGAGATGCTGATGCTGTGGCATGAGCGTTGGCACCGCGATCCGGCGCACCGGTGGCTGCGCCAGCAAATCGTATCGTCATTAGAGGGGAAGCCATGTTAAGCGGATTAAATCATCTGACTCTGGCGGTCAGCCAACTGGCGCCGAGCGTGGCGTTTTATCAGCAGCTGCCGGGGATGACGCTGCACGCCCGCTGGGATAACGGCGCGTATTTTTCCTGCGGCGACCTCTGGTTGTGCCTGTCGCTGGACCCGCAGCGGCGCGTTACCCCGCCGGAGGAGAGCGACTACACCCACTACGCGTTCAGCATTGCGGAAGAGGATTTCGCGCTTTTTGTCGGGCGGCTGAATGCGGCTGGCGTTCAGGTGTGGAAAACCAACAAAAGCGAAGGCGCGTCGCACTATTTTCTCGACCCGGACGGCCACAAGCTGGAGCTGCACGTTGGCAACCTCGCCCGGCGCCTGGCGGCGTGCCGGGAGAAGCCCTATAAAGGTATGGTGTTTTTTGGCGAGGACGAACAGACGGCCGGGAACCCGTAGCCCGGCTGAGCGCAGCGCGAGCCGGGGAAAAGCGGAGGCGGCATTGCGCGCTGTTCCCCGGAGGCGGCGCCTGACGCGCCTTGTCCGGGCTACCGGCCCGTGCGATCGGGTAGCCCGGACAGGCGCAACGCGCCGCCTCCGGGATAGATAAATTGCGTTACCCTTCCAGCTTCAATTCCACATTGCGCTTGAGCACCAGGCGCATCAGCAGGTAATAGACCACGCCAACCGCCAGCCAGCTCAGCCCCAGTACCTTCGCCTGCGCGTCCATTTCATAAATAACAAAGCCGATAATGCACAGGCCCACCACCGGGAACAGCAGGTGCACCACCAGATTGCGCGATTTCTGACGAATGATGTAATGGTTTATCACGGCGATATGCAGCACCAGGAAGCCCATCAGCGCGCCGAAGTTCACCAGACGGCTGAGGTTATCGATATCGCCGTAGAACCACAGGCCGGAAGCCAGCGAAATCAGCGCCACAAACAGGGTGCTGACGTAAGGCGTTTTCAGCCGCGGGTGCACCTTCGCCAGCAGCTGCGGCAGCTGCTTATCGCGTGCCATCGCAAACAGAATACGCGACACGGCGGCCTGCGCTACCAGGGCGTTAGCAATCCCCCACGAGATCACCGTCGACCACATGGTGACATACTTCAGCCAGCCGCCGCCCGCCAGATTCGCGGTATCGTAGAAGGCGGTATCGAGGCTGCTGAACGTCATCCCCTGCGCCAGATCGGCGGCAATCCACGTCTGCAGGATAAACAGCGAACCGACCAGCATCAGCGCGCCCAGCGACGCCTTACCCACGGTATCTACGCCGCCTTTCGTTTCCTCCGACAGCGTGGAGATCCCGTCGAAGCCGAGGAACGAGAGCACGGCGATGGAGACCGCGCCCATCACCAGCGGCAGGCTGAACTTATCGGCGTTGTAGAGCGGGTCGAGGGTCAGATGGCCCGCCCCAGCGCCGGAGTAGAGCGCAATCAGCCCCAGCACGACGAACACTGACAGCACCACGATCTCCGCGATCAGAATCGTGTTATTGGCGCGTGCGGTAAAGGTAATGCCGCGCAGGTTAATCAGGCTGTTAATCGCGATAAAGCCGACAATCCACAGCCAGCCCGGCACGCCCGGCAGCATGGGCGCCAGCGCCGCCGCGCTGACGATATAGAGCAGCGACGGCACCAGAATATAGTCCAGCAGGATCAGCCAGCCGGCAAAAAAGCCGACAATCGGATGAATACCGCGCTGGGCATAAGCGTATACCGAGCCGGAAACCGGAAACGCGCGCGACATCGACCAGTAGCTCATGGCGGTAAAGAACATCGCCACCATACCGATGAGATAGGCCAGCGCCACCATGCCCTGCGCGCCGTCCCAGACGTAGCCAAAGACGCCAAACGGCGCGATGGGTACCATAAATATCATGCCGTAGACCAGCAGATCGCGGAACGTCAGCGCCCGATGCAGCTCCTGCTTATAGCCAAATTGTTCAACGCTCATGCCCGCTCCCCTTCGATGCTCAGGGAGAGCTGTTCAGCCACTGACTTTGGTAACGCATAGCGGCAGGTTTTCAGCGGATCGACCACCTGACAGATTTGCAGGTCCCCCGCAATGCTCAGGATGCTGATGGCGTCTGCCAGCATCAGGGAGGTATTGTCGGCGATAAAATGCGCCATATTGCGGGTAGCCATGGCGGCGGCATCATCGAGTGTCAGCGCCGAGGCGAGGGTAAACAGGGTCTCGCTGTTTTCGAGCATCGGCAGCGGCAGGCGGCGGTTTTTAACCACCGTCAGTTCGACCAGTACTTCGCCGGGGATTTCCAGACCGCAGACCGAGACTTCGCCATCGCCCATCGCGGCGTGTAAATCCCCCAGTCCGAACAGCGCGCCGGGGACGTTGACCGGCAGCCACAGGGTGCTGCCGGCGGTAATCATTTTGCAGTCCATATTGCCGCCGTGGCTATCCGGCGTGCCGCAGGAGATGGCTTCCCCGGCAGGCGCGACGCCGATCACGCCGACCATCGGATTAAGCGGCACGCGCACGTTGCCGGGCAGTATGGCATGGTCGTTTTCAATGGGCACGATGGTGACCTTCGGGGCATCGAGCTCGTCGCCAATCACCCCCAGCTGCGGTGCGGTGACCATCACCGCCTGATTGCTGCTTAGGGTAATGCGTTTGATGGTGACCTTGAGCGCATCGCCCGGCTCGGCGCCCTCGACGTACACCGGCCCGGTCGCCGGGTTAATACGCTGCCAGTCCAGTTCGTTGAACACGGCATCGGCGGAGGTGATTTGGTCGGAGAAGCAGTCGCAGGTTTCAAACAGCACTTCACTTCCGCTGCTGACGGTAGCGACAGGAGCGTTATCCCGCGACATGGCGTAAACCACCCGATCTTTGGTAATTTTCATGACATTCATCCCGGTTATATTGTTGTGTTTTTTATATTTAGAGTTTCCCGTATAGGGAATGAGTGAATGTATCGGGATTATTATGGGAAGGCAATCAGGTCAGGTTTTTCAAAAATAAATGATATATATTTGCTGGTGAATCATGCAGTTATATATTTTAATCTGATGTTTTTATATTCTGGTTATTAAGTCGTTCGGTTATTCAATGTTTTATTACTGGTTGTCGTTTTTTCATTATTTACTGATATTAGTCGTTTATATAGCAGATTATTCTGCGAAAATTTACGTGCTGGTAATTTAGTATAATATGCCGTGGGGGTATTGATGATAATGCCAGGGTATTTTGGCTCTCAAAGAGGGAAACCCGGAGGCGGTGCTTGCGCACCTGTCCGGGCTACCGATCCGCAGACGGCGGTGAACCCGTAGCCCGGTCAGCGCAGCGCCACCGGGGACCAGCCTATAACCTCACTCCATCGCCACTTTCACCGCCATGCCCAGCTGCACCATCACCTCCCGGTGTTTCTCAATCGGCGGCAGGGCGCAGTTGATCCTTAAGCAGTTGCGATACTTCCCGGATGCTGAAAACAGCGATCCCGGCGCGACCTGGATCTTCAGCCGGCACAGCTGCTTCGCGACGCAGACCATGTCCACCTGCTCCGGCAGCTCGACCCACAGCATAAAGCCGCCTTTCGGGCGGGTAACGCAGATTCCGCAGGGGAAAAACTCCCGCAGCCAGCAGGTGTAGATCTCCATATTACGCTGATAGATCTGCCGCATCCGCCGTACGTGGCGGTGGTAGTGGCCTTCGCGAATAAAGTTACAGGCCGCCAGCTGGGTGGAGGGGACGTTGGTGCCGCTCGCGGCATACTTCATCTGTAGCAGACGATCGTAATAACGGCCGGGGGCAATCCAGCCGATGCGCAGGCCGGGAGCGATGGTTTTGGTAAACGAACTGCAGAGCATCACCCGGCCATCGATATCCCAGGAATGGATGGTGCGCGGGCGCGGGTATTCGGTCGCCAGCTCGCCGTAGATATCATCCTCAAAGATAACGATATCGTGGCGCTGGGCGAGGCATAGCACCGCCCGCTTGCGGGCATCCGGCATGATAAATCCCAGCGGATTATTGCAGTTGGGGACCAGGATCACCCCTTTGATCGGCCATTGATCGAGCGCCAGCTCTAACGCCTCGATGCTGATCCCGGTTTCCGGATCGGTGGGGATCTCGATGGTTTTTAGCCCTAATCCGCGTAGCATCTGCATGGTGCCGTAGTAGCAAGGGGATTCGACGGCGACGATATCGCCGGGCTGGCACACCGACAGCAGCGCCAGCGACAGCGCGCTGTGGCAGCCGCTGGTAAGCACCAGATCGTTGGCGGTGACCACCGAACCGCCGTCGAGCATCAGGCGGGCGATCTGTTCGCGCAGTTCGCGACGCCCGGCCAGCTCGTCGTAGTTCAACACTTCGCTAAGGTTGTGCTGAATTGCCCGGCTCAGCTCGCGCCAGATAGGCTTCAGGCTTGGCTGGGTGACGTCCGGCGAGCCGCCGCCGAAGGGGATAATCGATTTATCGTGGCGGGCGTCGAGCATGGTCAGCACCTGATCCCACTGAGTGATCTCTACCGGGCGCTGGACCGGCCGCGACATCGGCGGCACCGGCGGCTGAGCTTTACGCGGGGCCACGAAATAGCCGGATCGCGGCTGCGGCACGATCAGCTGCTGCTGTTCCAGCGTCTGGTAGGCCTGCTGAACGGTGCTGATGCTGACGCCGTGTTCCTGGCTCAGGCTGCGTACCGACGGCAGCTTTTCGCCGGGGCGATACAGCCCCTGTTCGATGCGTTCTGCCAGCAGGCTGGCCAGATGTTGATAGCGGGTCATGCTGTATCCTTGATCGTCGCCATACAGATCAATAAACCAGTACAGATTGGCGGTAAAAATGAGGTCTGCTGTACGTTTTAGCGAATCTGTATGTTAAAGAAAAGTATTTTGTGAATCTGTATTGTTTAGCCCCGGATCCGTGAAGATAAAGCCTCTGGCAAGGTGAGGAGGTAGAGGATGGAATTTCACGAGAATCGGGCAAGACAGCCGTTTATCGGCTTCGTATTTCTGGCGCGGATAATCAAAAAATGGTGGCTTCGCGAACAAACACGCAGAACATTGCAGCGAATGAGCGACGAACAGCTAAAAGATGTCGGACTGCGCCGGGATCAGATCAATTAAAAAGTGCGATTTTTTACCCGGCATTTCCCCGGAGGCGGCGCTTGACGCGCCTGTCCGGGCTACCGGCCCGCAAACGGTAATCAACCCGTAGCCCCGGTCAGGCGTTAGCCGCCACCGGGGAGATGACCGCAGCTGCCCTGGAGGTGGTTTCCCGGAGGCGGCGCCTGACGCGCCTTGTGCGGGCTACCAGACCGCGGAGAACTGTAGCCCCGGTAAGCACTAGCGTGACCGGGGATGATACATTCATAGAATTTATCAATTCATGCTTATCAATTCTTCGTTTCTTGATACTTATCGTGATAAGTATTATTTTCTTCGCAGCTAAGTGAGGAAAATAAGATGACCGAAGACGATCTGTTTGCCCAGCGCCCGATGGGCATGCGCATGGCGATGGTCGTGCGCCAGTGGCGCGCGATTATTGATTCTGCCATTACCGACACCGGCCTGACCCAGTCAAGCTGGACGGTGCTGATGCAGCTGCATCAGTTGGGGGATAACGTCTCGGTCAGCGAGCTGGCGGAGGTGCAGGGCATTGAACTGCCGCCGCTGATGCGCACCCTCACGCAGCTGGAAAAGCAGGGCTATCTGCTGCGTTCAACATCGCCTTATGACAAACGCATCCGCCTGCTGACGCTGACGGCGGAAGGCCGCGCTATTCTGGAGAAGCTGAACCGCGTGATTGAGACCTATCAACAGCGCGTCACCGAAACTATCCCTGAAGCGCAGCTCGCCGCCTTTAGCGCCACGTTAAATCAAATTGCCTGCAATCTGCGGACTATCCGCGAAGAAGATAACAAGATCTAAAACACTATGATGACCCCTGAACAGAAATTTGCCCGCTGGGTAAGGGTGAGTATTGCCGCCTTCCTGGCCATATTCGCCTGGTTTATCGTTGCCGATATCTGGATCCCGCTCACGCCGGACTCCACCGTGATGCGCGTGGTCACGCCGGTCTCGTCGCGCGTCTCCGGCTATGTCTCCCATGTCTATGTGCACAACAATAGCCAGGTGAAGAAGGGCGACCTGCTCTATGAACTGGATCCGACGCCGTTTATCAATAAAGTGGAAGCGGCGCAAATCGCCCTTGAACAGGCGAAACTCAGCAACCAGCAGCTGGACGCGCAGATCGCTTCTGCCCGCGCCAACCTGCGCACCGCCCAGTACACCGCGCGCAACGATAAGGTGACCTTCGATCGCTACCAGCGCCTGAGCACCATGCAGAACGTCTCTCAGTCGGATCTGGATAAAGTGCGCACCACCTGGCAGACCAGCGAGCAGTCGGTCAGCGCGCTCAACGCCAGCATCCAGAATCTGCTGATCCAGCGCGGCGAGCGCGACGATGCGCGCAACGTCACGTTGCAGAAGTACCGCAACGCACTGGAAGAGGCGCAGCTTAACCTTGGCTGGACGAAGGTGCGCGCCGAAACCGACGGCATGGTGAGCAACCTTCAGCTTAACCCCGGTCTGTACGCCACCGCCGCCACGCCGCTGCTGGCGCTGGTCAGCAATCAGACCGATATCGTCGCCGATTTCCGCGAGAAGAGCCTGCGCCACACCGGCGTCAACACCGATGCCGCGGTGGTGTTTGATGCGCTGCCGGGGAAAGTCTTCCGGGCGCACGTCACCAGCAGCGATGCCGGTATTCTGGCCGGACAGGAAGAGGTCAATGGCCAGCTGTCGCAGCCTGAGCAGTCTACCCGCTGGGTGCGCGACGCGCAGCGCATGCGCATTCACGTCGCGCTTGATGAGCCGCTGGATAAACCACTTCCCACCGGGGCCCGCGCGACGGTACAGCTCTATAACAGCGATGGCCCGTTCGCCCGCACCTTTGCCGGCGCGCAGATCCATCTGGTGAGCCTGCTGCACTATGTCTATTAATACCCTGGCGCGGGTTTTCACCCCGCACGGCAACATCGTCTATACGGCCAACGATTTTCGCCAGACGCTGCGCATCGCCGTGGCCGGCACTATCGCGCTGAGCATTTCGACCTTCTACGACGTGCAGTACGGCGTCTTTTTCGTGGTTTATCCGCTGATGCTGCTGTCGCTGGTGCCGGTATTTAACCGTCACGTGGCGCGGCAGTTTGTGTTCAGCGCGGCGGTAAACTGCGTCGAAATGGTGCTGATCGTCGGCTATCTTTCGCAGTGGCCGGTGATGATGACGCTGGTGGTGTTTGGCCTGTACGTGATGCGCTTTCGCTTTATGAGCCAGGGGCCGCTGTTTCTGCTGGGGTCGATGGGCGTGGTGTGTCAAAGCACGATGCTCAACTTTATGAGCTATCCCACCAGCAACTGGCACACCCTGATGTTCTCCAATATGGAGGCCTGCGTGATGGCGGTGGCGCTGAGCGCATTACTCAACTACTTCATCCCGGACGTTGAACCGCGCAAGCCGCCGCCGCGCATTGAAAAAGACGCCGCCCGTATTCGCCACGAATCGCTGCTCTCCGGCAGCGTGGCGACAATGATCTTTGTGATCTTTCAGGTCTGCGATCTGAGCGACTCACTGTCGGCGCTGATGGCGGGGATTTTAATTCTGTTCCCGATGCACTATCGCGGCGCGGTAATCAGCTCGATCTGGCGGGTGGTGGGGGTGGTGCTGGCCTGCCTTTATATTCTGGTGGTGCAGCTGATTATCTACGACTTCAGCAACCATATGCTGCTGATGATGCCGCTGATTGGCCTCGGCCTGGCGTTTAGCGCACGCCTGCACGTGATGGAGAAAGTGGGTGCCGGCGTTGGCTTTGCCAGCATCACCACCATCGGCATCATGTTCGGCCAGAACCTGCATCCGGACCAGGACCTGGTGTTCAGCGATCTGTACCGCATCACTTCCGTCACCGTGGCGCTGATCGTCACGCTGACCATGGTCTTCCTTATGCATCGGCTGCTGAACTGCTTTGCGCCAACCCGGTTCGTGGTGACTGAATAAGCTCAGGCCGCCAGCGCCCGCTGCGCGTCGCGAAAAGCGTTGTGCAGCAGCCGCCACATATGATGCGCCGCCGGAGAAAAGCGGCGGTCGGAGTTGCGTAGCAGGTGGCACTGGGCGCTGCTGGCGATAGGATGGTCAATGGGGACCGCGGTCAGAATACCGTGGGCGATCGCTTCCCGGGCGGCGTATGCGGTCATAAAAGAGATCCCCAATCCCGCCTGGCTCAGGCTCATGGCGGTGGAAAAGAGGTTACAGCGATAGGCCGGATGAAACTGCCGTCCGGCGGTTTTAAACATGGCGTTCATATGGCGCTGCAGGCCAAAGCTGTCGGTGAGCGCGATCAGGCGATATTGCGTGAGCTCATCGATGGTGACGGCGCGCTGGGCTGCGATGGGATGCTGTGGCGAGACCACCGCGCAGATAGGGCCCCACTGAAAGCTGTGGCGTTTAAGCTCCGGGTTGCCGATGGGGCCGAAGGCGACCGCCATATCCGCTTCGCCGCTGGCGATATCGTTGAGCATCTCCTGCATGCTGCCGACACTAATATCCACGAACACGTTAGGCCAGGACTGCGAAAAGGTGCTCATCACCGATTCAATAAAGGTGGTGACCAGCCCGCCGCCAATCCTCACTGAAATTGTCCCGCCGCGCATGTGGCGTAAATCCTTCAGATGGCTTTCCAGCTTTTCCCGGCGTTGACGGCTTTCGAAGTAGTCCTCCGCCAGCAGACGTCCGGCTTCGGTAAGCACCACGTTTCGCCCCTGGCGTTCCAGCAGCGGCAGCTCCAGCGCCCGTTCCAGCTGCGCTATCTGGCGGCTGATGACTGACGGGTTGATACCCAGCATATCGGCAGCCCGGCGAATGCCTCCCTGAATCCCGACTTCATACAGATAGCTCATTGGCCTCTCATGCAACATCGTTTCTCGCTCCTTTGTTGACCTGCGGTCAACAATAACACCCTTTCACAGGTATTTATCATCCCGGCAAGTTATAGATAATCGTAATTCGGACAAAAACTGGCAGGGAGGAAAATTCTCATCGCTTATTCCCGGCTTGCTATTAAGGTGGCAAGGCTCGGGAAGTTAAAGAATAAGAAATGGTGATGATGCTGATTAAGGGAATATGGAAAAGCTTATCAGTGAAAATAATAAATTCGAATAACAATAAATTGACAAAATTTCAAATTGCAAACAATCGCACTAACATTTCATTATGTGAGAGGACAGGCTATGAGTGAAAATAAAACGTTGGAATGTTCCTCCGACGAAACGACAAATGAGTGGAAAGTCGGGCCCGGAGCCTGGATTTCACTGATCATCGTATTGTTAGTTTTCTCCGGATTATTGTTTAAGGTTGAAGGCATGGCCTGGCTGGGGGCGTTTGACTTTACCACCCTCGGCGGCGCGTTCGGCACCATGAAAACACCGGAAACCAACACCTTTATCGGTAGCGGCGGCATCAGCGCCAAGGCCGGCTTCCTGTTTGCCCTGTCGCTGGTGCCGACGGTGATGCTGGCGCTGGGGCTGCTGGAGATATTTACCCACTACGGGGCGATCCGCGCGGCGCATAAGCTGCTGACCCCGCTGCTTCGCCCGCTGCTTGGGATCCCGGGTTATACCGGCCTGGCGCTGATTACCGATTTACAGAGTACCGATGCCGGCGCGGCGCTGACCAAAGAGCTGTATGACAGCGACAAAATAAATCGTAAGGATCTGGTTATTATGGGCGCCTGGCAATATTCCGGGGCCGGTCTGATTAATAACTACTTCTCAATTGGCTCAGCGCTTTTCGCTTCGTTAACCATTCCTATCATTATTCCGCTGCTTTTAATGTTTGTGCTGAAATTTGTCGGCGCGGCAATCACGCGTCTGGTTCTGAATACCGCTTATAAAAGGGATTTTGAAAATGAATAATTCGGCAAAAGTCGGCAGTAACCCGTTCGATATTTTCGTTATCGGCGCGCGCAAAGGATTTAATATCGCCATCAACAATCTGATGCCGAATGTATTAATGGCCTATGTGATCGCTGAAATGCTCAATTTGCTCGGCGTGATGCAGATCATCGGCCACGTCTGCGCGCCGCTGATGGGCCTGTTCGGCCTGCCGGGGGAAGCCATTACCGTATTGCTGACCTCCTGGCTTTCCGCCTCTGCGGGAACCGGCGTGGCGGTGAGCCTGTTGAGCAAAGGTACCCTCAACGTGGCGGATATCACGATTCTGATCCCGGCGATTTTCCTCATGGGTTCGCAGCTGCAGTACATGGGGCGCCTGCTCGGCGTAGCGGATGTCCCGAAAAAATATTGGCCGCTGCTGATGGCGGTGAGCATTATCAATGCCGTCATCGCCATGCTGGTCATGCGCGTGATTGCATAATAGAAGGCAAGGAGTAAGACGTGTCGCGAACATTAGAGCATTTCAATTATCTGCATCAAATCCCGGAGCTGGGCTTTGAAGAGTACAAAACGTCGGCATACATCGGCGATGCATTAGAAGCCGCGGGGTTTCAGGTGCAGCGCAACGTCGGCGGCACCACCGGCATTGTTGCGCTGCTGGATAGCGGTAAGCCGGGGCCGGTCGTGGCGCTGCGGGCGGATATGGATGCGCTGGGCCATATCATCGATGGCCGCTTAGAGGCTCGCCATACCTGCGGTCATGACGGTCACTCTTCGGTGGTGTTGACCGCCGCGGAAGAGATCCTCACCGAAGGGCTGGTAAAGCGCGGGAAGCTGAAAATACTCTTTCAGCCCGCTGAAGAGCTGGGCACCGGGGCGATCGCGCTGACGGAAGCGGGCGTGCTGGACGACGTGGAGATGCTGTTCGGCTTCCATCTCAGGCCGCTGGAGGAGTGTCCGAAAGGCAAGGCGGTGCCGGCGATGTACTACTCCGCCTCGGCGACGGTGATGGTCGATTTCCACGGCAAAGCCGCACACGCCGCCCGACCTCATCTGGGCGTTAACGCGCTGGACGCCGCGTCGCACGCGGTGCAGGCGGTAAACGGGATTCATCTGGCGCCTTCGCTGACCTGGAGCGCTAAAGCGACGCGCTTTCTGTGCGATGCGGGAGTGACCAACTCGGTGCCGGCGAAAGCGCACGTGTGCTGGGATCTGCGCAGCGCGGAAAATGAGGGCATGGCGACGTTGAAAGAGCGGGTGGTGCGAGCGATAGAGAGCAGCGCGGCGGCTTACGGCGCCACCGTCGATATCCAGATCGTCAAGGAGATGCCCGCCGCGATTATCGACGAACAGGCTACGGCTATCGTCAGCCAGGCGATTCGCGAAACGTTTGGCGAAGCCGGCTTAACGGCAGCGAAGAGTACGCCGGGCAGCGAGGACTTTTTCCACTACCTGCGCCTGCGTCCACAGGTGAAGGGCGGGTTCTGGGGGCTGGGCTGCGACCTGCTGCCGGGGCTGCATCATCCGGAGATGCGCTTCGACCGCGCCGCGCTGGCGGATGGCGTGCGGGTGTTTAAATCCTGCGTTCGCCAGCTGCTGGGGTGAGGGACTAAACCCGGATATTGTGCTCGCTTCACGCCGGGTTACGCCTGCTGCGGAAACTGAGCCAGCAGCTGATAATCATCCCCGGCGACGCGAAACAGGGTTGCCGTGTGGCCGGGGAGAATCCACTTCTGCTCTTCGCCCGGCTCACAGCGCAGATAAATGCACAGCCCGCAGCCGCCGCGCAGCTGGCGCGGAATGTCCTTCACCCGGAAGGTCGCTCCCGCCGCCTGCAGGGCTTTGCGCATCCGCACTACCCCCACCGTTGAGTGAAATAAAAACAGATATTCCGTCACCGGCGGCTCCTCTGACGTAAACCGATCAGCGCCGCGCCGATCGCCCCGGCAAACTGCGCGTCGGGATGCGTCTGCACCGCCATACCCACGTGCTCCTCCAGCCTCCGCGCGAAGGCGGCGCAGCGGCTGACGCCGCCGGTAAACAGCAGCGGGCCCTGCGCCGACAGGCGGCCGATAAAATTGGCGCTGCGTCGGGCCATGGCGTTGATCACGCCGGCGAGGATCGCCTCCGGCGGCACCCCGGCCGAACGCAGGCTGATGACCTCGGATTCGGCGAACACCGTGCACATACTGGTAATCGCATGGGGCTCAACGCCTTCGGTGATGCTGTCGAGCTGGTCGACGCTGGCCCCCAGCGTACGCGAGATCACCTCCAGAAAGCGCCCCGTGCCCGCCGCGCATTTATCATTCATCAGAAAATCGGTGAGATTACCCGCGTCGTCCAGCTGGATAACCTTGCTGTCCTGGCCGCCGATATCGATGACCGTCCGGGTCTGCTGGGCCAGCAGCCGCGCGCCGAGCCCGTGGCACGAGATCTCGGTGACTTGCTTATCGGCAAAATCCACCAGCTGGCGACCGTAGCCGGTTAAGGTTAAAAAGGGGCGTTCGCTTAAGCCAGCGCGGAGCGTTTCCCACGCCTCAACGATGGCGTCGGCGGGGCGAAACGGCGTCGGACAGAGAAAGCGGCGCTGAATCACGCCATCGGCGAGCAGGATGCCTTTGGTGGCGGTCGATCCGGAATCAATCCCTACGGTAACGGTCACGCGCGCTCCTAAAGCATCTCAATAAAGGCCGCCACGCGGGTGCTGAGCTGGCCGAGATCCGCCATCGAATAGTCGGTCTCAATGGCGATATAGGGGATATCGTGCTGCTGGCGCACGTGGCGTTTTATCGCCAGCGACTCCACCGCGTAGGTATGGCAGGCCTGCAGAATGACGTCTACCACGCCGTCGGCCTGGTACTCTTCTACCATTTGACTGAGCAGGGACAGGCGCTGATCATTTGGCGAAATACAGGAGCAGCCGATGGCGAGATATTTATCGGTCAGGGCGTCGTAAACGTCACCCGTCTCCTCCACGCAGCGCTCGGTGGCTTTCGCGCCGGTGCAGTTTTCAAAACCGACCACCCAGCCGCCGTTGTCCTCAATGGCCTTCACCACTTTTTCCGCCGCGCCGCCGATCGGGCAGCCGGTGATCAGAATACGCGGCCGCGCCTCCAGCCGTTTGCCCTCTTGCCACTGCAGGCGCACCCGATCCGCCATGTCGTTCAGCTCATCGATCAGCGCCGCTTTATCGAAGCGGAAGGTCGCGCCGTAGACCACTTTTAAAATATCGCTGCCGCTGAGCGCGGGCGGGTTGAGCTGCCCGACGCGATAAAAGTTCGCCAGCGCCCGCCGTTCGCGGTTCTTGAGGATAATCGCCTCGCGCAGGGCGGCTTCGGTGATCGGCGTACCAAAGCGATCTTCCACCGCCTTCTGCAGGCGCAAAATTTCCGCTTTCCACAGCGCTCGCGAGGCATCATCGCTGGCGCTGTTCGGCAGCTGCATCACGTGCACGGCTTTGAATTCGGCCATGTATTCGTACATTTTCTTTTTGCCGTCGCAGGTGGTTTCGCCCACCACGAGGTCGGAAAAGTAGAAGTAGGGGCATTTGTCGGTCTTGCCAAAACCGTAGCTGCTTTTTATCAGCGGACAGAGGTTGCGCGGCAGATCCTTTTCCGCCTCTTCAATCGTCTCGTCGGAGGTGGAGCACAGCGACACCACCACCGCGCCGGCGGCCAGCGGAATTTCCTGCGGCATAAAGGTGCAGTAGGTGCCAACCAGCGGTATGTTTTGCTCTTTAAGCTCCATGACCGTGAGGAAACCCTGCTGGCGGGCTGCGGAGAAGTGGTCAAAGATGGCGGGTAGATCGGTGATAAGCGACATGGTTTTCCTTCCCCGTACACGGGAGATGATGAAAGAGGCCGCATTATAACCCTGTTTATTGTGTGTGTTTATTGATCTCCCGCTAATAGACTTTTTTCAGATCCATCTCTTCCTGAATCCGATCGCTCAATGCAAGGTGGGTGGCGATGGCCGCATCAATCCCGGCGTTATAAAACATTGGACCCAGCTCTTTCGCGATAAAGTCGACAAAGAATTCCGCGTCAAATTGCTCCAGCTCCAGCTCAAAATTCTCTTCGCAGTATTTACACAGCTTCTCGCGCAGCAGATCGCGTTGCGGCGGGCTGAGATCGATATCGCTCATAGCGTTCCTTAATCAATATTGTTACGGTGAATCAGGGCAGCTGATTATATCCGATCGCGGGGAGTCAGTTGTGATATGGCGTGATGTTTTTGGCCACAACGAGGTAGGTTGATTAAATCGCTCAGGAGCTAATTGTGACTGAGATCACAGTATTCTCGATAAAATGAAGATAATCAGAGGGATTCTCATAACCTCATGAATTTAAATGAGATAATATGGTTTTTATGATGTGAATAACATTTAGTTGCGCTCGCCTTTTTTCAGCATGTCGGTATCTGGATGAATAATCTATAGACCTGTTTTCAGGTTATCTGGCTTACGGATTTTTTCTATAAGTACATTCTGACGGCGATTCATTTATCAGGGGTGAAGGATGAAACGCGTAAAACTGGATATGAATGTTTTTGACGCTGCTCTGATGCGCCTGGATTGGGTATTTGATACTTTCGAGCAGGTCTGTTTATCTTTTTCCGGCGGTAAAGACTCGACGGTATTATTTCATCTGGCGGCGGCCGTTGCGCGTAAAAAAGGGAAAAAGTTTGCGGTATTGTTCGTGGACTGGGAAGCGCAGTATTTATTAACTATCCAGCACGTGCAAAATATGAAAGAGCGCTATCAGGACGTGGTAAGCCGCTTCTACTGGGTGGCGCTGCCGATGACCACGGTGAGCGGCGTATCGCAGCACGAGCCGGAATGGGTCGCCTGGCGGGCCGGGGTTGAATGGGTAAGGCAACCGCCGGATGATGCCATCACCGATGCCGGTTTTTTCCCTTTTTATCAGCCTGAAATGACGTTTGAAGCCTTTGTTCCGGCTTTTTCGCACTGGCTGGCCGCCGGGAGAAGCCTCGCTTCGCTGATCGGTATCCGCACCGACGAGTCGCTGCATCGCTACATGGCGCTTACCTCGCCGACCAAACTGCGCTTTGAGGACGATAAGCCATGGACCACCGCCTCGCCGGAAGGGTTTAGCTACACCTGCTATCCCCTCTATGACTGGCGGACCCGCGACATCTGGATCTTTAATCACAAGTCGCGGCTCCCCTACAACCCGCTCTATGACCTGATGCATCGCGCCGGCGTGCCGCTGAAAAATATGCGCGTCTGCGAGCCTTTCGGCCCCGAGCAGCGGCGCGGGCTGTGGCTTTATCACATACTTGAGCCGGAGACCTGGGAGCGGATGTGCCGTCGGGTATGCGGCGCGCACAGCGGCGCGATTTACGCCAACGCCAGCGGCGACTACTTTGCGCTGAAGACCAAAATCCGCAAACCGGCGCATTTTAGCTGGCGCGAATATGCGCTCTTTCTGCTCGATAGCATGCCGGAGAAAACCGCCGAGCATTACCGCAATAAAATCGCTATTTATCTGCACTGGTACCAGACCCGCGGTTTCCCTGACGATATCCCCGATGAGCAGGAAAAAGATCTCGGCTATCGCGATATTCCCTCATGGCGCCGTATCTGCAAGACGCTACTAAAAAACGATTTCTGGTGCCGGATGCTGTCGTTCAGCCCGACGCAGCCTAAGCACTATGAGCGTTACTGTCGGCTGGTGAGTAACAAACGTAAAGAGTGGAGGACGCTTTGATGTCACCGGATGTGGCTAAGACAGTGATTGAGTATCTCGAGTCGTTTGACGATGTTGACTTGAAAATCAAAGCGATTAACGAGCTGAAGAGCCTGATCCACCAGCACAGCCCCTTCTGCCGCGAGCCGGTGGACTGCGTGCTGTGGGTCGAAGCCAACACGGTTGAGGCGAATGACTACAACCCTAACGTGATGGCGACGGTGGAAAAAAAACTTCTGGAGCGTTCTATCGAACTGGATGGTTTTACCCAACCGGTAGTGGTAGCCCGCCAGCAGCGACGGCACCTGGTCGTGGACGGCTTTCACCGCCATCTGATTGGTAAGAGTCGCCCGGAGCTGAGCCGCCGTCTGCATGGTTATCTTCCGGTGACGCTCATCAATGCCGAACGCGAAGGGCAGAAAGAGCGTATCGCCGCTACCATTCGCCATAATCGCGCCAGGGGCAAACACCAGATCGCGGCGATGTCCGACATCGTCCGCGATTTACATCGCCAGGGCTGGGACGATCGGCGCATCGGCGAAGAGCTCGGTATGGATGCGGATGAGGTGCTGCGCCTGAAACAGATCAGCGGCCTGACGGAGCTGTTCGCCGACGAGAGCTTTAGCGAAGCCTGGACCGTGGAGTAGTCAATGTGCGCTACTCCTGCGCCAGCATGGCTTCCGGTCGCTGGCGTATCCGGCTTAATAAGCCTGCCAGACAGCACGCGGCCGCGATCCCCGCCGCCACCCCCAGCAGATGAAAAGGTAGCCTACCGCCGTTAAACCACAGCCAGCGCGCCGCTTCGATGGAGAGCGCGCTGACGCTGAGGATCACGATATTCAGCGACGCGGAAACGGTGCCCTTTGGCAGATCGTTAGAAAACAGAGTAAAGCGGAATAGCGTCGGGAAAATCAGCCCGATGCCGAAAGCATAGAAGCAGGTGCCGAGTACCGACCATAGCCAGACGTTCGGCCACAGCAGATTGCCGAGGATCAGGATCGCCAGCCCGATCATCTGGATAGGGACCGCGCGCCAGATAAAGCGCGAGCGGGTGGGATCTTTTACCCAGCGCGCCACCGACAGGTTGGCGATAATCACCGCGCTGAAGACCGGCGCCTGGGTCCAGGCGAACTCGGCGGTGGTTAAGCCGCCGTCGTCAATCAGGATAACCGGCGAGACCGCAACCCAGCTCATCAGTGGAATATAGCTGAGCGAGAGCGTGGCGGCGCCAAACAGAAAAATGCGGTTGCGGAAAACATCGCGGAAATCGCGCAGCACCCCCCTGGCGCTGAAGGGGACGTCGCCGCGCCGGACGGTCTCCGGCATATTCAGCAGCAGCCCCAGCCAGGCGATAAACCCCATGACGGCAATAATGCCGAACAGCACTTTCCAGTGCACGAAGTGCATCAGCGCCGCGCCGGAGAGCGGGCCAACTATCGGCGCAATCAGCACGATCGAGGTAATAATCGCCATCAGCTTAATGGCTTTTGTCTGGCCGAACGCCTCCTGCACGGTGACGTAGCCGACGGTGGCGATAAAACAGATACTGGTGCCCTGAACAAAGCGCGCGGCAAGGAACTGCTCCATTGAGGTGGTGAACAGGGTCGCGAAGCAGGCCAGGGTAAAGATCAGCGCGCCGGTGAGCAGTACCGGACGGCGGCCGATACGATCGGAGAGCGGCCCGAGCAGCCACTGTAGCGCCATGCCGCCGGCCATATACAGGCTGACCGACGCGGGCGCCAGCGCCACGTCGGCGTCAAAGTCGCGCACCACGTGGATAATACCCGGCTGGATAAGATCGGTGGTCAGATAGGCGGCAAAGTCATAGAGGATCAGCGCTGCCGGGAAGAACAGGGTGGCGGAATGGCGGGCAAAAAAGCGGGTCATCCATTGCAACATCGGTGGGCTCCTTGTTGAGTCTCTACGCCATAAATAGCCGTTTATGCGCGCACTATTTCAGCACTTCACACTGCAATAAATTTAGGGTCAACCTAAATATCCATATGTTTTTAGCGGTTAATATGTATTCGTGTAATAAATACATTAAAAACAAATAGTTGAATTAAATATGTAAATGCAGCAGCGCCGGAATTTGTGAAAACAGCCACAGCAGCAGGCCGATAGTGCCGCCGACCAGCGTGCCGTTGATGCGGATAAACTGCAGGTCCTTACCAATGTTCAGCTCGATTTGTCGCGACATATCGCGGGAGTCCCAGCTTTTGACCGTATCGCTGATATGGCGCGTCAGGAAGGCGGCAAACTCCGGGGCCACCCGGTGCGCCGCCTGTTCAAGGTGTTCGTTCAGCGATTCGCGCAGCGCCTCATCGTGGAGCAGCGTTTCGCCAAACCACTGACCGGCTTCGGCAATGCGCTGCTTGATGCGTGAATCGTCGCTATTAACGTCGTTTTTAACCCAGCCGCGCAGGTCGGCCCACACTTCGCCCAGATAGCGGTTAAAGGTCTCATCGTTTTTCAGATACGCTTTGATATTGTCTGCTTTTTCCGCCATCAGCGGATCGGACTTCAGGTTGTCGATCAGCTTCAGCGCCGCGCGATCGAAGGCCTGGCGGATCTGATGGGCGCGATCCTGACTCACTTCGTCGAGCAGCGTGTTAACCGCGTCGGTAACCATTTCAGCGCTGTGCTCGCCGAGCCATTCGGTAGGCAGCAGTTTGGCCTTTAGCGGATGCTCGGTCTCCAGCCAGTGCACGATGCCGCGGGCAATAAACGCCCGCGAGCTGTCGCGCTGGAGCAGGGCGATCAGCTGGCTAATCAGCGAATCGAGCAGCTTCTGGTGGCGGTTATCGCGCGTCAGCCCCTCCAGCATCATGGCGCTGGTTTGGGTTAAATCGACCTTATCAATTGCTTTATGCACCGCCCGGCGCAGCAGGCGCTGAATGCGCGCATCGTCGGTGAGCTCGAGAAACCCGCTCATCACTTGCAGCAGATGCTGGCCGACCCGCCGCGCGTTTTCCGGCTGGCTGAACCAGTTACCGAGCATCAGCGCCGGTTCGTAGCGGCGGATCAGCGCCACCAGCGACGGTGTATCAAGAAATTTTTCCTGCACGAAATAGCCGAGATTATCGGCTATCCGGTCCTTATTGCGCGGGATAATCGCCGTATGCTGCGCAACGAACGGCAGCGGAATGCGGCGAAACAGCGCCACTACCGCGAACCAGTCCGCCAGCGCACCGACCATCGCCGCTTCGGAAATAGCCTTTAGCGCACCGACCCATGGCGTCGGCGGCAGCACGAGGGTAGTGATAAAAATAGCGGCTGCAATCAGCAGCAGCGAGAGCGCCAGCAGCTTGGCGCGTTTCAGTTCAGCGAGTTTTTCCATAGTCTTAAGCATATAGCCTGACGGCTAATGCGTAAAATCTTCGCCATTTGACGCCCTGGTCATTCGGATTCCTCTTTTCCCGACGAGAGAGACGATGAGGGTTAATTTAATTTACGTAGCTTAAATTCTATTTTTAAATAATTAAAGTTAAATACATTTATAATATATATTGTACATGAGTTCTTTCTTAAATTAATTATTAATAAGTGATCTTAATCACATTATACTCAAGGTTAAATAAGGCATTGTTTATTTCAGGGAGAACGTTAATCAATTTCTCTTGCTACTGGTCTTTTATAAAAGGAGTTGATCATGATTGGTATATTTAAATATACAGCAAAAAAAGACATGGTATTAGGTATTAGCGATCAGCAAACCGGGGCTAAGGCTGTTATCTTACCAGCGTCCTCACCGTTAAATAAAATTCTGTGGTCGGTTGATGACAGGACCGGCGAGATCGTCCTGGCCGCCAGTGAGGAGCTGCTGCTGGGTATCCGCGAGGATCGTATGGGTTCAGGCGCAGCGATTGAGCTCCAGGTTCGCGGGAATAAAGCGACGCAGCGGTGGGATTTAGTCAGCTCACGTCGCTTTATTAAAAGCAAACAAAATCCGACCTTTGTTATGGACAGCTACAACCGCGGCACAAACCCGGGGAATCCGATTATTCTTTTCGAATTTAACGGCTCGGAAGCGCAGCAGTGGGTATTTGTGCCGATGGATATGTTGACGGCAAATAGCCCGGAATAAATATTGTTTAAAAGAGAGAGAGAATAGAGCCTCGTTTATTCTTGTACAGAGAATGATGAGGCTTTGTCCTTATCGGGTCGTCGACAATACTAATTAAAAATAAACTGCCACACAATCCAGCCGCCAAAAACCATCAGTATGGCGCCGGCCGTGCGCTCGACTCGCCAGACGACGGCGGAAAGGCGGCGCTGCACCGAGGGTAGCGCAATCAGCGTGACCAGCAACAGATCCCACAGCAGCACCACGCTGGTCATCCATGCCCCGCTGACGGCCTGCTGCACCAGCGTGACGTTCGGTCCCAATAGGGAGGTCATCAGCGCGAGGTAGAAGAGCGCGTTTTTCGGATTCAGCAGCGAAGAACCCAGCCCGAGAAAAAGCTGTCTCACCAGCGACGGGCGCGAAGCCGAGGCGCCGTGCAGCGCCAGCGTGGCCGGGCGGCTTCTGAGCAGCAGGCTGCCAATCCACAGCAAATACGCCGCGCCCAGCAGCTCAATCACCGTAAACAGCAGCGGCGCCTGGCGCAGGATCCCCCAGCCGATAATCGCCAGAATAATATATAAACCGTTTCCGGCGGCAATACCGAGACACAGGCCGACGCTGCCGCGCAGGCGATAGCGGATGGCGTAGCCCACCAGCAGAAAAAAATCCGGCCCGGGGCTCAGCAGGGCGACAAAATGGGAGAGCGCCAGCGCGGGGAAGGCGGAGGGAAAGAGCGTAGCGAGTATGTCCATAGCAACCTCAGTAATAACCTGAGGTCACCCTACGCCAGCGCGAACGCTAATTATTGTCTGTTATTGATCGGCGCTGCGCATACTGGCGCGGCGTGGCGGCGGTATAGCTGACAAAGGTTTTATGAAAGTGGCTCTGGTCGGCAAACCCGGCCTGGTAGCCCACATCGGCGATAGTATCCCCGGCGCGCAGGCGCGATTTGGCGAACTCAATCCGCGCGATATTGATAAAACTGGCGGGCGTCAGGCCGGTATCGTGCTTGAAGGCGCGGATCAGCGTCTCTTTACGCAGCGCAAACTCCTCGGCGAGGCTATCCAGCGTCGGCGGCGCCTGCAGATTGGTTGCCAGACGACTGAACAAACGCGCGCTGGTTTGGCTTAGCGCCGCAGGCGCGAGCGGGCGCAGCGGCAGGCCGCGCAGCAATCGGGCGACGCTTTCGGGTAACGCGGCGGTGTTCTGCTGGCTCATCAATTCCACGATCTGCAAATACCGGGCAAACAGTTCGGCATCGCGTATCACCGGCTGGGAGGCTATCAATCGCTCATGATGCCCATCGCCTGCCAGCTGTCGCCAGCACCAGCTTAGCTCGAGATAGAGCATATGGTAGCTGCGCGGCTGGCCGTCGCGCGGATTACAGCTGTGGGGCGCCTGGGCGGGAATAATAATCAGATCGCCCGGCCGCAGCAGATACTCCTGACCATTGCAGAGACAGCGCGTTTCCCCCTCGATAATCGCCCCAATGGAGAGCTGCGGATGGCGATGACGTTTATAGGCCTGGCGGCTGTTCCAGGTACTGCGCAGCTCCAGCCAGGGCAGCTGTTCGTCGCGCCAAAAGGTTTGCTGAATATTGCGCGTATGGCTCACGGTGGGCTCCTTAGCTGAGAGGGATAGTTGTTTATAACATGCCTTCAGCCTGCGGAAGAACCGCGAGTCGCCTTCCACAAAAATGTCTCGCTTGCAAACGAGGAATGAAATTGTCCAGCATCGCCGAGTAGCCTTACTTGAACTGCTGCAAAAACATATTCGTCAGCGCGATCTGCTGGGCATTGTGGAACATCTGACGGCCATTTTGCTTAGCGGATACGCTAAGGACAGGCAGCTAAAAACGCTGTTTAATTATCTGATTCACTCGGGCAAAGCGCTTCGGTTGGGGAAATTTATCCGCGAAGTGGCCCGGCGGGTACCGCATCACAAGGGGAAGCTAATGACTATCGCCGAAAGATGACGTGAAGTGGGGCGCAGGCAGGGGAAGCGGGAAGGTCGACCTGAGGGCGTTGAGGAGGGGCAGCGCGCCGAAGCGCTGCGTATTGCTCAAACGATGCTCGCCGAAGGGATGGCGCTGGAAACGGTGCTGAGAATTACCGGTGTGTCGGAGGCAGATATCCGGGCTGTTATTCACTAAGCTATTGATATATTGACGTTATTTATGAGGGGTTTATGCTGATAGCGTTCCCCGTTCCATTTCGGGAAAATTCCGTATCTCTCTGAGTTTGGCCGCATCCTCAGCTATCTCGACTACCCTTAATAACCTGTGCGGTATTTATGACTGCGTTAACAGCGATAACAAGGAGACATGCGATATGGCTTATCAGACGGTGAATCCTGCAAATAATCAGCTCATCAAAGCGTACCCGTCACACAGCGATGCGGACGTAGAAGCGGCCCTGCAGAAGGCGGATGCGCTATATCATTCGTCGTGGTCGAAAGGCGATATAGCGCAGCGGCTATCGGTGCTGCACAAGCTGGCTGACCTGATCGACAGCCGGGTTGACGAACTGGCGAAAATCGCCAGCCAGGAAATGGGCAAACTGATTGAGCAAAGCCGCGGTGAAGTGAAACTGTGCGCGCAAATTGCCCGCTACTACGCCGACAACGCCAAACAGTTTTTGGCGCCGGTAAAGTATCCGTCCGAGCTGGGTGAAGCCTGGGTCGAACACCATCCCATCGGCGTGCTGATGGCGGTAGAACCGTGGAACTTCCCTTATTACCAGCTTATGCGCGTGCTGGCGCCGAACCTGGCGGCGGGGAACCCGGTTATCGCCAAGCATGCCAGCATCGTCCCGCATTGTGCGGAAACCTTCGCCCACCTGGTACGCGAAGCCGGCGCGCCGGAAGGCGCGTGGACTAACCTGTTTATTTCTCAGGATCAGGTGGCGAAGATTATCGCCGACGATCGCGTACAGGGCGCGGCCCTGACCGGCTCGGAAAAAGCCGGTAGCGTGGTGGCGGCGCAGGCGGCTAAACACATTAAGAAAGCGACGCTTGAACTGGGCGGTAACGATGTCTTTGTGGTCCTGGACGATGCCGATCTGGCGAAGGCGGTGAAGATCGGTGTACAGGCGCGGCTCAACAACGCGGGCCAGGTGTGCACCGCGGCGAAGCGCTTTATCCTGCATGAAAAAATTGCCGACGCGTTCCTGAGCCAGTTTACCGAGGCCTTCCGTCAGGTGAAAATCGGCGATCCGCTGGATGAGAGTACGACGCTGGGTCCGCTCTCCTCAAAAGATGCGCTGGAAACGCTGACCAGGCAGGTGAATGACGCGCTGAAAAACGGCGCGAAGCTGCACCTGGGCGGCAAACCCGCGCAGCGGGAGGGCAGCTTTTTCGAGCCGACCATTTTGACCGGCATTACCCGCGATAACCCGGCCTACTTCGAAGAGTTCTTCGGTCCGGTCGCGCAAATCTACGTGGTGAAAGATGACGATGAGGCGGTGAAGCTGGCCAACGATTCGCACTATGGCCTTGGCGGAGCCGTATTCAGCCAGGATATCGAAAGGGCGAAACGTATGGCCTCGCGGATTGAAACCGGGATGGTCTATATCAACTGGCTAACCGATACCGCGCCGGAGCTGCCGTTTGGCGGCGTTAAGCGCTCCGGGTTTGGCCGCGAGCTTTCCGATCTTGGCATTAAAGAGTTTGTGAATCAGAAACTGGTCGTCGTGCATAAATAACGGCGTGAAGACAAAAACCTGCCATCCGGCAGGTTTTTTTGGCGATCACTGAACTTCAATCTTATCCCAGCCGCTTTTAAACATGCAGCTGTCTACAAGCGTATCTCTGCGCCCCGCATTGGCGTCCTCCACCGTATAGCTGGTGGAAATATCCTTTTTCTTGTTCTCTTTGTCCGTTTTTTCCGAGCTTGAACCGGTGACGACGTTATCCGGGGGGAGATCGATCAGCGCCTGCGCTTCGCACTCGGTGAGCTTTTTATTCATCTCCGTATCGCTGACGCCCGGTTTCACCCATTTGTACTGGACGCAGCCTGACAGCAGCACGGCGAGGCTCAGCGCGCAAAGCGCGGCGAAGCGGCCGTTCATCAGAAGGTAACCCCACCGCCGACATAAGCGCCGTCAATCAGCGTGTGGCCCGGGCGGCCATCTTTGCCGTCGACGCTGACATGGCGATAGCCCACTTTCAGCGTGACCGGGGTGATGGGCGTCCAGCTTACGCCGCCGTTGGCTTCAACGTAGTTTTTGACGCTGTTGTTCAGGCCCTCTGGCGCGGCATAGCCCTCACCATAGAGATGGATGCTGTCGGTCAGGGCCACGTTGACGCCGCCACCGATAGGGAAGGCCACGCCGTTATCGCCTTTTTTGGGACCCAGGTAGATAGCTTTCGCGCCGGCATTGAGCATCACCGGGCCGAGTTCCAGGTTATAACCCGCGCCGACGCCGCCTGTCTGGGTACCGTCATCGGTATTTTTGAGCCAGTTGCTTTCCACATACAGGCCAGAGGAGGATTTCCCCATTTCCAGATTCAGGTTGGTGAAGTTCTTGCCCTGCTCAACGGTACCGCCCATCGCCAGTGCGGATCCCGAGACGGCGGTCAAGGCCGTGAGGAGAAGGATATTCAGCTTTTTCATGGTTTGTGCCTCATCATTACATTACGCGGAGGGCACCTTAACAATCGATTTTTATGACTGCAAATCAGCTAGCGATGACTGTTTTATGCTAATTTTGTTATTAGATATATTTATTTGTGTTGTTTGTTAGTTGTTTTTACGGCGCTGTCAATGGGTAATCTTTGGCCGTTGAGCGTGAGTTGAATCTTTTGGCTAAATATTCGCTGAACAGGCGAGAAAAAGCGGTTATAAACGCAATAATTGCCTTTCTAATTATTTCCAAAAACGTTTCTGTTGTTACATATAAAAGTAAAGTTTTACATTTTCATGCGCGTATTCCCCCTCCTGAAGAGGGGGGATGAGCTGCGTGGCTACCTGCGCAGGCTTTCAAAAGCGGTGCGAATCTCATCTTCCGGAAGCTGTATCCCAATAAACACCAGAGTACTGTGCGGCCGTTCATCGCCCCACGGCCGATCCCAGTCGGCGCTGTATAGCCGCTGAACCCCCTGGAACAGCAGGCGGTTGGGCTCGCCGTCGATCCACAGCATCCCTTTATAGCGCATCAGCTGTTCTGCGAAGGTGAGCAGCAGGTTTTCCATCACCCGCGACACCTCGCTGATATCCACCGGATAATCCAGCTCCACCACGATAGACGACACGTCGTTCTGCTTATCGGCCATAAAGTGGAAGCGCGGTTTGCTGCTGACCACGTTCTCTTCCAGCATAAAGCCGCTGGTGTTAAACAGCAGGTTCAGATCGATATCGCCGTGGGTAACGTTGTAAATCGGCGCGCGGGCGTTAATACGCGTCAGCCGTTCGCGGAGCTTGTCGCTGTCGCCCGCCACGTCAGTTTTGGTGAGCAGAATGCGATCGGCGTAGCCCACCTGCGACTGGGCGATGGTGAACTGATTCATCTGCTGGTCGGCGTGCACCGCGTCAACCAGCGCAATCACGCCATCCAGCAGATAGCGTTCACACAGCACATCGTGAGAGAAAAAGGTCTGGATGATCGGGCCGGGGTCGGCCATGCCGGTGCATTCGATCACCAGCCGGTCAAAAGCGATGTCTCCGCGATCGCGGCTGTCGAGCAGATCGAGCAGGGCGTCTTCCAGCTCGTTGGAGCGGGTACAGCAGATACAGCCGTTGGTCAGGGTTTTAATCTGCGTGGCGCGATCGCCGATAAGCTGGTTATCGATGGCGACTTCGCCAAATTCATTTTCGATAACGGCAATTTTAAAGCCGTGCCGTTCGTTCAGAATATGACGCAGCAGGGTGGTTTTACCCGCGCCAAGAAAACCGGTCAGCAGGGTGACTGCAATCGGTGCCATGTTTACCTCCATTAACAGCAGCGCACGCCGCCTTTGCCATCGCCGCCGTAGCGAGCCTGCTGGCGTTCGCGAAAGAATTCATCATAGGTCATGTACGGCTTGTCCGGATGGTTGGTCTGCATATGCTCGACGTAGTTGTCGTAATCCGGAATGCCGATCAGCATTTTTGCCGCCTGACCGAGGTATTTTTTTGCCTGACCTAAGTTACCAAACATTGTGAGTCCCAGAGAACGAATAAAGCCGGATGGCGGCTAGCGCCTCATCCGGCCTACAAACATTCGCTTGTGTAGACCGGATAAGCGTAGCGCCATCCGGCATTAAGGTTTAGTGATGCGAAGAGGTCTTCACGCCGCCTTCCGGTACCGGCACGTACGGCGTCTCTTTGTCAGTACGCACTTTATTGTTGCGCACGTTGAGCCAGGTTTTGATGCCGTAGAAGATGATGCTGTAGACCACCACCAGGAACAGAATGCTCAGACCCGCGTTGGTGTAGTTGTTCACCACGATATGGTTCATGTTGGCAATCTGCTGCGCGGTCAGTTCGCCGCCGGCGGCGATCTTCTCTTTATACTGCTGCGCCATGAAGAAGAAACCTTCCATCTGCGGGTTGGTGCTGAACAGTTTCAGGCCCAGCGCCCAAGTGGTGCACAGCAGCAGCCACGCGGCCGGGATCACGGTGACCCAGATATATTTGGTGCGCTGCATTTTGACCAGCACCACGGTGCCGAGCACCAGCGCCACGGCGGCCAGCATCTGGTTAGAGATACCGAACAGCGGCCACAGGCTCTTCACGCCGCCCAGCGGGTCGACCACGCCCTGATACAGCAGGTAGCCCCATAGGCCGACGCAGCCCGCGGTGCCGATAATACCCGCCACCAGCGAGTCGGTTTTCTTGAGGAACGGTACGAAGTTGCCCAGCAGATCCTGCAGCATAAAGCGGCCTGCGCGGGTACCGGCATCCAGCGCGGTGAGGATAAATAGCGCTTCAAACAGAATACCGAAGTGGTACCAGAAGCCCATATCCGCCATCGGGATGATTTTGTGGAACACGTGAGCGATACCCACAGCCAGCGTCGGCGCACCGCCCGCGCGGTTGAGTACCGACGGTTCGCCGATATCTTTCGCGGTTTGCAGGATTTGCTCAGGTGAAATCACAAAGCCCCAGGAGCTGACGGTCGCCGCCGCGTGCGCGGTGACATCCCTTAGCTGCGCGGCAATCAGCGCGGCGTTTTCACCGCCCATTTCGTGCAGGTTCGGCATGGTGATGCCGAGGCCCGCCGGCGGGGTGTTCATCGCGAAGTAGAGGCCCGGTTCGATGATTGAGGCCGCTACCAGCGCCATCACCGCCACGAAGGACTCCATCAGCATCGCGCCGTAGCCGATAAAGCGGGCGTCGGTTTCGTTAGCCAGCAGCTTCGGCGTGGTGCCGGAAGCGATCAGGGCGTGGAAGCCGGAGACCGCGCCGCAGGCGATGGTGATAAACAGGAACGGGAACAGGGCGCCTTTCCACAGCGGGCCGGTACCGTCAATGTACTGGGTCACCGCCGGCATTTTCAGGTCCGGGTTGAGGATAACGATCCCCAGCGCCAGGCCGACGATAACGCCGATTTTCAGGAAGGTCGCCAGGTAGTCACGCGGCGCCAGAATCAGCCACACCGGCAGCAGCGCGGAGATAAACGCGTAGCCGATCAGGGTAAAGGTAATAGTGGTGTCTTTAAAGGTCAGCGCCGGGCCCCAGTACGGGTCGTGGGCAATGATGCCGCCGAAGTAAATGGACGCCACCAGCAGGACGATACCAATCACCGACACTTCGCCTACGCGGCCTGGGCGCAGGAAGCGCATATAGATCCCCATAAACAGGGCAATCGGCACGGTCGAGCAGACGGTAAACACGCCCCACGGGCTTTCCGCCAGCGCTTTCACCACGATCAACGCCAGCACCGCGAGGATGATGATCATTATCAGGAAGCAGCCGAACAGGGCGATGGATCCCGGTACCGGCCCCATCTCCTGCTTGATCATTTCCCCCAGCGAGGCGCCGTTACGGCGCGAGGAGATAAACAGCACCATAAAGTCCTGCACCGCCCCGGCCAGCACCACGCCCGCCAGTAGCCACAGGGTACCCGGCAGGTAGCCCATCTGCGCGGCGAGCACCGGGCCCACCAGCGGACCGGCGCCGGCGATAGCGGCAAAGTGGTGGCCAAACAGCACGTAGCGGTTGGTCGGAACGTAGTTCAGGCCATCGTTGTTAATCACCGCAGGCGTGGAGCGCGTAGGGTCGAGCTTCATTACCTTTTGCGCGATATACAGGCTGTAATAACGGTAGGCGACGAGGTAGACGGAAACCGACGCCACCACGATCCACAGCGCACTGACGTGCTCACCGCGGCGCAGAGCGACGACCGAGAGGCAAAATGCCCCGATGATTCCAAGAATCACCCAGGGTATGTGCTTGAATAACTTTTTAGTATCCATAGTAAAACCTGGCTTAATAAGATGAATAATGGGCCGAAGCCGTCTGGGTTTAGTTAGGGTTTGAGGAGGCATTGATTAGCTATGCTGGGGACCATCTTGCCAGAACGTCGCGCGCGTAAAGTTGGGTAAATCTGTGAGTGGTTATATGTAGGGTTAAGCGGTCACTTGCGGGGGTAAGCGGTTGGGCAGGAATCCCGGCGGGCTTAAATATGTGATTGAGATCACAGGGATATTCTCACTGTGACGAGCGGAGAAAACAGACAATCCCCTCTCCCGCGAGAGAGGGGAAGCAAAACTACGCCACGACGTCCATCTCCATCATCACCGGATGGAAGCGGCGCTTAAAGTAGATCAGCCCGTGGCCCTGCTGGCTCAGGGTAATATTCCTGATTTCCACCAGATAGACCAGATGGCTACCGATGGTCTGCACCTGGCTAATTTCGCCTTCGAGGCTCGCCAGCGCGCCTTTCAGCACCGGCTGGCCCAGCGCGCCTTTTTGCCAGCCGCTGAGGCCGAAGCGGTCGTCCATCGTCATCCCGGTCATGCCGGCGAAGTGGCGGGCCATCTCCTCTTGCTCGTGGTTCAGCACGTTGATGCACAGCTTGCCGTTGCCCTGAAACACCGGATTCATCGCGCTATTGGCGTTGATGCAGACCATCACCGACGGCGGCGTATCGGTCACCGAACAGACCGCGGTGGCGGTGATACCGCAGCGGCCCGCCTCGCCTTCGGTGGTGATGACGTTAACGGCGGCCGACAGACTGGCCATGGCATCGCGAAAACGCAGACGTTGTTCATCTAATTGCATTGTGACCTCCCGCTGCCGGTTACTTCAGCAGCTTATCCAGCATGTTGATATCGGTATTGTTGTGCAGATGCGGCACCGTCCAGCCGTTCTGGTCGTACTCGGACAGGCAGCGATCCACCATCGCCATCATTTTGTCCATGTTGCCGGAGCTTTGCGCCTGACGCAGGCACTGCAGGCGAATCTCATCCTGGCTACCGGAATAGTTGATTTCATACAGCTCATGGCGGCCGCCGAATTCGCTGCCGATCGCGTCCCACATCAGTTTGAGGATCTTGATACGCTCGACGTGATCCATACCGTTCGATCCGCGCACGTATTTCGCCAGGTATTCGTTGATCTGCGGGTTGTTGAGATCGCGGGCGCTGGACGGCAGGTAGATCAGGCCGCTGGTGACGCTGCGCTCGATAATGTTTTTGATTTTGGCGTAGGCCATCGGCGCCATCACGCGGTAGGTTTGCAGCGCGGCGTGATCCGGCAGATACGCGCCGTTGACCCACGGCGTCGCTTCGGCGCACATTGAATCGCTCAGCGCCCAGAACATATTGCGCCAGGCCACCACTTCGCCGAGCTCGGCCTGCACGCCGCGGAACTCAAGGGTGCCGGTACACTCCAGCGAGCGTTTCAGCAGGGCGGTGATGAAATCGAGCTTCACCGCCAGGCGCACGCAGGCCTGCAGCGGATACATGCGGGCGAAGCCGCCTTCCATCGTCCAGCGGCGGCAGCGGTCGAAGTCGCGATAGATCAGGACGTTTTCCCATGGGATCAGCACGTTATCCATCACCAGGATCGCATCATTTTCGTCGAAGCGGCTGGAGAGCGGATAGTCGTACGGCGATCCGGTGGCGCCGGCGACCAGCTCATAGGAGGCGCGGGAGATAAGCTTAACGCCTTCGGCATCCATCGGCGCGACGAACATCAGCGCGAAGTCGGGGTTTTCGCCCATCACCTGCGCCGAGCCGAAGCCGATCATGTTGTAGTGGGTCAGCGCCGAGTTGGTGGCCACCACCTTCGCGCCGCTGACGATGATCCCAGCGTCGGTCTCTTTCTCCAGCTTGATATAAACATCTTTCACTTCATCGGCGGGCTTATGGCGATCGATCGGCGGGTTGACGATGGCGTGGTTAAAGTACAGGCCGGTTTCCTGGATGCGGGTGTACCAGTCGCGGGCGTTCTGCTCGAACTGGCCGTAAAATCCCGGGTTCGCGCCGAGCGCGCAGCCGAACGCGGCCTTGTAGTCCGGGGTGCGGCCCATCCAGCCGTAGCTCAGGCGCGACCATTCGGCGATAGCGTCGCGCTGCTGGCGCAGGTCATCGGCGCTTTTCGCCACGCGGAAGAACTTGTGGGTGTAGCCGCCGCTGCCGGTGTCGGTGCCCCAGCACAGGGTATCCTGCAGCTCGGGTTTATGCAGCGCGTCGTACATTTGGGCGACGGAGGCGGCGGCGTTGCGGAACGCCGGATGGGTGGTCACGTCTTTAACGCGTTCACCGTAAATATAGATTTCGCGGCCGTCCTGCAGGCTCTTCAGGTACTCTTCACCGGTTAACGGGCGTTTAGCGTCTGCACGGAAATTTTCAGGTTTCATAGGTGACCTCTTCAGTATTAATCGGAATGCGATGTTAAATTTATGTTTTGTTTTTGTTGTTCAATTGAAGCGGTTAACGCGGCTTTCGTGAAGAGACTTTTAGGTCAACGGTCGGTACTTTTCAGGCGGGATTGGGTTATGTGATCGGGGTCGGTTTTTCTATTTTCCGGCCTGGCTCCCCGGTGAACCGGGCGATAAGTCAGCGCGGGTTTTGAATTTGTAGCCGAACAGATGCGCTGCATCGCCTGCGGGACATTCAGCGACTCTGCGCTCTGCCCCCGGGGGCGGCGCGCAACGCGCCTTGCCCGGGCTACGGGTTCACCGCTTTCTGCGGATCGGTAGCCCGGACAGATGCGCGGCATCGCCTGCGGGACATTCAGCGACTCTGCGCTCTGCTCCCGGGGGCGGCGCTTGACGCGCCTTGCCCGGGCTACGGGTTTGCCGCCGTCAGCCGAACGGTAGCCCGGACAGATGCGCGGCATCGCCTGCGGGACGATCCTAAGACACCGGTACTTTTTGCGTTCTGAACGCGCTCGGCGAACAGCCCGTCAGGCGGTTAAAAAAGCGGGCGAAATAGGCCGGATCCTTAAATCCCAACTGCCAGGCTATCTCACCGATCGTACTGTCGGAGAAGAGCAGTAATCGCCTGGCCTCGCGCAGCTGCCGGTCGAAAATTAGCCGCTTGGGGGGTCGGTTGGCGAAGCGGCGGCAAATATCGGTTAACCGGGATTCGGTCAGATGCAGCTCGCAGGCGTAATCCGGTACCGTCCAGTGCTGGTGGTAGTGGCTATCGATCAGCTGGTTAAACCGCTGGAACAGCTTGAGCTCGCCGCGTATCCCGCTGGCCGCATGGTCGTCAAGCTTCGCGTTGCGCAGCAGCAGGGTGAACACCGCCTGCGCCAGCAGCGTCAGGGTGTGTTCCCGCCCCGGCAGCTGCGAGGTCGATTCTCGTTCAATCAGCCGCCAGTAGTGCGCCAGCGCCGCCAGCTCCTCGGGCTTATCGGCCAGCGACAGGCAGATGCCCGGCAGGCCGAAGGCCTCCCGGGTGCCGGGGTACAGCACCTCCAGCAGCGGCCAGACCAGATCCTCGCGCACCGTCAGCACGTGACCATCGCTATCGGACTCGGTGATAAAAGCGTGTGGCACCGAGGGCGGGGTCAGGACAAACAGCGGCGCCTGCACCGAATAGCGATGATCGTCGAGCTGTAGCTCAATCTGCCCGGTATCGAGAAAGTGCATCTGAAAATACTGGTCGTGGCGGTGCGCCTGCATATCGCGGCCAAAGAACTCCGCCATCCGGGCAAACGATTGATAATGCACCTCTTCCGTCCCCAGACTCTCATCGTACTCTTTATTCATATCGATATTGGTAACAGGGCTCTGGCACATAGCGGCTCCTTACGGCGTCGCGCGCGGACGCGATCCTTTCATCGGAATCGCCCAGATAATCACCGCGCCGATGACCAGCAGGGCGGCGACGAACCACAGGCCGCTGCTGAAGCTGCCGGTAATATCCTTCAGCCAGCCGATCATAAAGGGGCTGAGCGCCGATCCGATATTGCCGGTCGCGTTGATCACCGCGATGCCGATCGCTCTGGCGCGCAGGCTGATCGACTGATCCGGCGTGGTCCAGAAAATGGCCATTGCGCTAAACGATCCGGTGGAGGCCATCACGATCCCGAACAGTTGGATCAGACTGTGATCGGTGGCCGACGCCAGCAGCCAGCCCGCGGCGGCGAACAGGAACGGCAGGGCGGTGTGGTGCTTACGCTCCTGGTGTTTATCGGAGTGGCGGCTCCAGTAGATCATCCCGAGAATGGTACAAATCTGCGGGATCGCCGCCAGCAGGCCGATGGTGATATTGCTGCTGCTTTCGTTAAAGCTTTTGAGGATCTGCGGCGTCCAGATGCTGATCGCGCTGAGCGTATTGGTCAGGCAGAAATAGGCCAGGGTGTACATCAGCACGATCGGCGTGAACACTTCCCGCCACAGGCTGCGCTGCTGCATGGCGTGATGGCTGATCGCCCCTTCCGGCTGGACCAGCGTCAGGCGGTCGTTATCCATCATCTCCTGCAGGCATTTTTTGTCTTCCGCGGTCAGCCACTTGGCCTTCGACGGCGAATCATCAAGCCAGAACCAGACCATAATGCCGAGCAGCACCGACGGGAAGCCTTCCAGCAGGAACAGCCACTGCCAGCCGTGCAGGTTGAGCAGGCCGTCCATCGACAAGATATAGCCGGAGACGATTGACCCCAGCGCGGTGGTGACCGGCATCGCGATCATAAACAGCGCGTTGGCGCGGGCGCGGAAAAAGGCCGGGAACCAGTAGGTTAGATAGAGCAGAATGCCGGGCAGAAAACCGGCCTCGGTGATCCCTACCAGCATGCGCAGGATATAGAGGCTGTTCGGACCGGTTGCGAACATGGTGGCGGTGGAGGCGATGCCCCACAGCACCATGATGGTGGCGATCCAGCGGCGAGCGCCGACGATGCTGAGCATCACGTTGCTCGGAATGCCGAAAATGACGTAGGTAGCGTAAAACAGGGTGGTGGCAAGGCCGAACATGGTGGCGTTAAGGCCCAGATCCTGCCCCATGGTCAGCCCGGCAAAGCCGATATTGATGCGATCTAAAAACGAAAAGATAAACAGCACGAACAAAAACACGATCAGGCGGCGAAAGAGCTTGTTGATAACCGACTGCTGCTGCGCCGTCAGCTGCTTGTGCTGATTAGCCGGATCGAACTTTTCCGGGATGGCAGATGATGTATCGCTCATTATCATTTTCCTCTAATGGGAATTTTGTAGGGTACTGCGGGTTGCCGGGTAAGCGCAGCGCCACCCGGCGTTAATAGACGCCTGACGAACCCTGGGCGGTTTTTTCCGCGCCAAATCGCGCCGCCAGCGCTTCCGCGCCGCGGGCCAGCAGGGTGGTATCGACGCCGACGGCGACAAACAGCGCGCCGAGCTCCAGGTAGCGCTTCGCCAGCGGCTCGCTGGCCATCAGGATCCCCGGCGCTTTGCCCGCCGCGCGAATTTGCGCGATGGCGCACTCAATGGCGGCCTGCACTTCCGGATGCTGCGGGTTGCCGCTGAAGCCCATATCGGCGCTCAGATCCGCCGGGCCGATAAACACGCCGTCCACGCCCTCGACATCGAGGATCTGCGGCAGATTGCTGAGCGCTTCGCGAGTTTCGATCTGCACCAGCACGCACATCGCGTCGTTGGCCTGATGGAGATAATCCGGGACGCGGTTCCAGCGCGAGGCGCGGGCCAGCGCGCTGCCGACGCCGCGAATGCCGGCGGGCGGATAGCGGGTGGCTTTCACCGCCAGCCGCGCTTCATCGGCGTTTTGCACCATCGGCACCAGCAGGGTTTGGGCGCCGATATCCAGCAGCTGTTTGATCTGCACCGGATCGTTCCACGACGGACGGACCACCGGCTGGCTGGGGTAAGGAGCAATCGCCTGCAGCTGGGCCAGTATCGTCTGCACGCTGTTTGGCGCATGCTCGCCGTCGATCAGCAGCCAGTCGAATCCGGCCCCGGCCAGCAGCTCGGCGCTGTAGCTGCTGGTCAGCCCCAGCCACAGGCCAATCTGCGGTCTACCCGCTTTTAAGGCGTCTTTAAAGGCGTTATTCATCATGTTTCTCCTAGACAAACCGGCAGCTGATCGCGCCCATATTGCCGTAGTCGACGTGGAAGGTGTCGCCCTTGCGCGCCGGTACCGGACGCGTAAAGGAGCCGCCGAGAATAATCTGTCCGGCTTCCAGCTGGACGTCGTACGGCGCCAGCTTGTTCGCCAGCCAGGCCACGCCGTTGGCCGGGTGATTCAGCACCCCCGCAGCGACGCCGGTCTCTTCAATCACGCCGTTGCGATAGAGCAGAGCGGAGATCCAGCGTAGGTCCAGCTCGTCGGGTTTAATCGGTCGACCGCCAAGGATCACCCCGGCGTTGGCGGCGTTATCGGAAATAGTGTCGAAAACTTTACGCGGACGCTGGGTTTCCGGATCGATGTTGTGGCAGCGGGCGTCAATCAGCTCCAGCGCCGGGATCACGTAGTCGGTGGTGTTATACACGTCGAACAGCGTGCAGTTGGGGCCGCGCAGCGGTTTGGCGAGCACGAAGGCCAGCTCCACTTCGATACGCGGGACGATAAAGCGGTCGGTGGGGATATCGCCGCCGTCGTGGAAAAACATATCGTCCAGCAGCGCGCCGTAGTCCGGCTCGCTTATCTGCGAGCTGGCCTGCATCGCTTTTGAGGTCAGGCCGATTTTATGCCCTTTCAGCACGCGGCCTTCGGCGATTTTCATATTTACCCATTCGCGCTGTACGGCGTAGGCGTCTTCGATGGTGATCGTCGGGTGATCCAGCGAGATGGCGCGGATCTGTTCACGCTGTTTTTCCGCCTGGTTCAACCGCTGGGCGATCAGGGTATGGGTATGTTTATCGAGCATAGTCGCTTCCTGTTACGTCTTTCGGTGCTGCTGCGCCGGGTGGCGACGCTGGCGCGTCTTACCCGGCCTGGGGTTTTGTGGCAGTGCTTGTTTTCTCCCTCTCCCTAACGAGGAGAGGGGACTGGCCGGGCGCACGCTATTTAAACAAGGCGTGCACGTTGTTCTGCTTGTAGTTCAGCGTCGGGTGCAGTTCATCGAGCTCAAACGACAGCGCCAGGTAGCGGCTCTCCATTAGCGCGGCGAAATGGGCTTTGATCAGCGTGAACAGCATATCGCCCACGTCCTGGCGGCTCTCCAGGCTGCGCCCGGCGCCAATCTTCAGCGTCATATGCACAAAGGCATAATCATGCTGGCCGTCGGCCATCTGCCAGGTATCCAGCCAGATGGCGCGGCTGCGAATGCCGCCGATGGGAAAGATGCCGGTCGCCGCCAGCGCGTCGTTCACTTTGCTGAACAGATCCGGTAAATCAGCCTGTTCCCGGATGTTGTCGGTACATTCAGCGATAAAATGCGGCATTCTGCGCTCTCCTTAAGCCGTTTCCGGCAGCGGGAACACGGCGTTGACCTGGCCGGTGCCGGAGCTGGCGAACAGTTCGGTGATAAATTCCACTTTGCCGTCGTATTTATCCCAGCCCAGCAGGCCCAGCAGCATCACCGTGTCGTGCATATTGCCTTCGCCGTAGCAGTAGTCGGCGTACTCCGGCAGCATGGTGCAGAACTCCTTGAATTTACCCTCGCGCCACAGCTTCACGACCCGCTCATCCATCTGATGATCGAACTCGCGGGTATAGCTGTTCATGCCTTCTTCGGCGCGCTGATCGTCGATAAAACGATGCGACAGCGAACCGCTGGCCAGCACCGCTACGGTACCGTCATATTTCTCGATAGCTTTACGAATGGCTTCGCCCAGCTTGCGGCTGTCGGCGAAGTCGTGAACGGTACAGAAGGCGGAGATCGACACCACTTTGAAGTGCTTATCGGCGTTCATGTAGCGCATCGGCACCAGCGTGCCGTACTCCAGCTTCAGGCTCGGGATGTTGTGCGCTTTAGCGCGGACGCCGAGCTTGACCGCTTCGTCGGCGATCAGGTGACCGAGCTCCGGGTTACCGTCGTAGTCGTAGGTCATGTCGCGGATAAAATGCGGCAGCTCGTTGCTGGTATAGACGCCCTGGAAATGGTCGGCGCAGTTAATGTGGTAAGCGCTGTTGACCAGCCAGTGGGTATCAAAGACGATGAAGGTATCGACGCCGAGTTCGCGGCACCGCTTGCCGATTTCCTTGTGCCCGTCGATGGCTCCCTGACGACAGCCGTGATTTTTACCCGGCAGTTCAGAAAGATACATCGACGGTACGTGAGTGGTTTTTGCTGCTAACGCTAACTTTCCCATATCAGACTCCCCATTTTGGGATCGGATGGTCGCCCATCGAGATGCAGACGTTTTTCATTTCAGCGAACACTTCAAAGCTGTATTCGCCGCCTTCGCGGCCGGTGCCGGAGGCCTTCACGCCGCCGAAAGGCTGACGCAGGTCGCGGACGTTCTGAGTGTTGACGAACACCATTCCGGCTTCGATGCCGCGCGCCAGGCGCAGCACTTTGCTGACGTCCTGGGTCCAGATATACGAGGCGAGGCCGTACTCCACGTCGTTGGCCAGGCGCAGACCTTCCGCCTCGTCTTTAAACGGCAGCAGACAGGCTACCGGGCCAAAAATCTCTTCCTGCGCCACGCGCATGCGGTTATCGACGTCCGCCAGCACCGTGGGCCGCAGGAAGTTGCCGTTTCTCAGATGGGCGGGCAGATCGGTCGGTTTATCCGCGCCGCCGGCCAGCAGGGTCGCCCCTTCTTCAATGCCGAGGCGGATATAGCCGGAGACTTTCTCCCAGTGCTGCTGGCTAATCAGCGCCCCCACTTGGGTGTTCGGGTCGGTCGGGTCGCCGACGCGCAGGCGGTTCGCCCGCTCGGCGAAGCGTTTAACGAACTCGGGGTAGATGCTCTGCTGAATAAAGATGCGTGAGCCGGCGGTGCAGCGTTCACCGTTGATCGAGAAGATGGTGAACAGCGCGGCGTCGAGGGCGCGCTCAATATCGGCGTCTTCGAAAATCAGCACTGGCGATTTGCCGCCCAGCTCCATGGAGTACTTTTTCAGCCCGGCGTTTTTCATGATGTTGCGCCCGGTGGCGGTACCGCCGGTGAAAGACACCGCGCGCACGTCATGGTGGCGGACCAGCGCATCGCCCGCTGTCGCGCCGTAGCCCTGAACCACGTTCAGCACACCCGCCGGAATACCCGCTTCCAGCGCCAGCTCGCCAAGACGGTCGGCAGTTAGCGGCGACAGTTCGGACATCTTCAGCACCGCGGTATTACCCAGCGCCAGGCACGGCGCCACCTTCCAGGTCGCGGTCATAAACGGCACGTTCCACGGCGACACCAGCGCGCAGACGCCGACCGGCTGCACGAGGGTATAGTTGAGCATCTTGTCGTCAACCGGGTAGGTCTTGCCGTTCATCTGCTGGCACACCTCGGCGAAGAACTCGAAGTTATGCGAAGCGCGCGGGATCAGCACGTTTTTGGTCTGGTGGATCGGCAGACCGGTATCGGCAGTCTCCATGGCGGCGATCTCCGGGACGTTCTGATCGATCAGATCCCCCAGCCGGCGCATCAGACGCGCGCGCTCTTTCATCGGCAGATTGGCCCATTTCGGGAACGCCTCTTTCGCCGCGGCCACCGCCTGATTCACCTCGTCGGCGCCGCCGGAGGCGACCTCCGCCAGCACTTCGCCAGTGGCCGGGTTGGTGGTGTGGAAATAGTCGCTTCCGGCGACGTTTTTGCCGTTGATCCAGTGGTTAATTTTTTTCATGACAGCTTCTCCTCATATGCCTGCTGGCTGATGATGTGGTTGACCAGACGGCCGACGCCCTCCACTTCGACGATCACTTCATCGCCCGGCACCACGTCCGATAGCCCTTTAGGCGTGCCGGTGGCGATCATGTCGCCCGGCTGCAGGGTCATAAATTCGCTGAGGTAAGCGATCAGGAACGGAATGCTGAAGATCAGATCGGCGGTGGTGCCCTGCTGGCGTAGTTCGCCGTTGACCCAGGTGCACAGCGCCAGGTTATGCGGATCCGGGATCGCCTCTTTGCCGACGATCCACGGGCCGATCGGCGTCAGGGTGTCACGGCTTTTAACCCGCAGGTTGGGGCGATAGTAGTTTTCCAGGTAGTCGCGGATGGCGTAATCGTTGCAGACGGTGTAGCCGGCTACGTACGCCATAGCGTCGGCTTCGGCGACCTTACGCGCGGTTTTGCCAATCACCACCACCAGTTCCGCCTCGTAATGCATGTACTCGACGTTATCCGGGCGCACTGATTCCTGCCGGTGGCCGATAAAGGTGTTGGGCGCTTTGATAAATACCAGCGGCTCCGTTGGCGGCGTAAACGCCAGCTCGCTGGCGTGATCGGCGTAGTTCAGGCCCAGCGCGAACAGGGTGCCGTTGGCGGGCGGCAGCCAGCGAAACTCGCCTTCCTTAAGCAGACTGCCGTTGGCGAGCTTGACCTGACCGCGTTCATTAACCTGGACATCGTGCCGCTGTCCTTGCCACTCAATACGTGCTCGTCTCATGCCAGCTCTCCTTCAGCAACCACCGGGTTTTCCAGCGCCGGGAAGCCCTCGGCGAGAAGGCGTACGCGATCGCCGGGGCGCAGCGTAACGCGAGTGTGGGGCGTACCGATCAGAATCGCATCGCCGGGATTGAGGGTGGCGAATTCGCTCAGGGCGCTTAGCAGCTCGGCGGCGGAGCGCTGAAGATCGGCGGTATTCCAGCTGTCCGCTTCGCGACCGTTGATTTCGGTGATGATGGTCAGGTTATCGACGTTGCTGAGCGGCGCAAGGGCGCCCAGCGGGCAGAAGCCGTCGCGGCATTTGGCTTTGATGGCCGGACGATAGAAGCTCTCTTCCGGCAGGCTGATGTCGTTGGCCAGCGCGTACCCGGCAATATAAGCCGCAGCGTCTTCTGCGGCGACTTTGCGCGCGGTTTTACCAACGATCAGCGCCACGGTGGCGCCGCTCTGCACGGTTTCACCGTCCGGATAGGGGATACTCTCGCCGTCGCCGATAACGGTGTTGCGCGGTTTGATAAACCAGACCGCGGTCTTCGGCGGGGTTTTATAGGGAGCCTGTTGGAACGCTTCGCGCCAGGCGTCGAGCTGGCTGCGGTGGTTAAGCGCCACGGCGAAGATGGTGCCTTTCATTGACCACTCCTCTGCTGCAGATTTGGGAATAACGAATTTCATTAATATGTTAATGATCATCTTTTATGCTTTGCAGGAAGGTTTGGCAAACAGAAGTGAATGTTTTGTGATCGGATTAACAATATATTTACAGAATTTTAATTTTTATGTTTTAAATCAATTGGTAATGAAATTTCTTTGTACCATCTGGTACTTTTCAAAGACAGAAACCGATTGCCTTCTGCGGCAATTAAGGCTAATTATTAACTTATTAACAGATGAGGAATTTCATTCAGAGGTATGTGATGCATGATTCGTTAACTATCGCGCTGCTGCAGGCGCGGGAAGCGGCGATGGCCCACTTTCGGCCCATTGTTAAACGCCATAATCTTACCGAGCAGCAGTGGCGTATCGTGCGGATCCTCGCCGAAAATCCGTCGATGGATTTTCACGACCTGGCCTTTCGCGCCTGTATTTTACGCCCGAGCCTGACCGGCATCCTGACCCGTATGGAACGCGACGGCCTGGTGCTGCGCTTAAAGCCGGTTAACGATCAGCGCAAGCTGTACGTTTCGCTGACCCCGGCGGGCCTGAAGCTGTATGAAAGCGCCCAGGCCCAGGTCGAAGAAGCCTATCGCCAGATAGAAGCCGAGTTTACCGTCGAAAAAATGTGCCAGCTTACCGCGCTGCTGGAGGAGTTTATCGCCCTGGGGAATGGAACGCGGGGCGAGGAAGAGGCGTAATGCGTTGTCCGCGCGAAAAATATCCCGGAGGCGGTGCTGGCGCACCTGTCCGGGCTACGGGTTCACAGTCTGGTAGCCCGGACAGGCGCAGCGCGCCGCCTCCGGGAGAAGGCGTTCTTCAGAACAGGGTATCCAGCTCTTCCAGCACGTTATACTGCTCATCCACCAGCAGCAGGGTTTTCCATTTATCAAACGTCAGGCACGGGTGCGAGGTGCCGAACACCAGAATATCGCCGACCTGCACGTCGCTGCCGGGCGCGAGGCGCAGCATACAGTGCTGATCCATGATCCCGACGCTTTCGATCCCCTCTGCGGACAGCCGCTCGCCGTTGCGATACCGGTCGATCGGCTGCGGCAGCCCGGCGTCGAAGGCGCAGTCGCGTTTACCGAAGTTGACCACCGCGCGATCCGCTTCCGGCACCGACTGGACCATCGCCATCAGCTCCAGCGCCGAGGTTAAATCGCCGCCCAGATCGCAGGCGATCGGATCGCGCGCCACCAGCGCTTTTTGCGCGATATCGTAGATCCCCCGGTCGTGGGTGATATAGCATCCGGGACGGATAACGATTCGGCAGCACGCCGGTTTCTTCGCCGCCAGCCAGATATTGCACACCACGTCGTACCAGACGGTACCGGCTCCGGTCAGCACAAACTCCCCCTCAACCAGATGCTCCATCCGGCAGGCCAAATCGGCGGCCTGGCGCAGCAGAGCCTCCACCTGCGGCTGCGGATCGTCGCCGTGTAACACCCCTTCATACAGTTCGAGACCGCGCAGCTTGAGGCCCGGAAGGCCCGCGACGGCCTGCGCCAGGGTTAGCGCATCGTCAACGCTGCGGCAGCCGCAGCGCCCGCCGGCCACGCCCAGCTCAATCAGCACGTCCAGCGTTTGCCGGCGTTCGCTGAAAAAGGCCGACAGCGCGCGGGCGTTGGCGAGGCTATCGATACAGCAGATAAAATCCGCCGCCCGGTAATGCGCTTTCAGCCGCGAAACCGCCTGCATATTCGCCCTGTCGACCAGCTGATTGACCATCAGGACGCGCTCAACCCCGCTGGCCATCGCCGCGCCAGCCTGCCAGGCGCTGCCTGCGCCGATCCCCCATGCGCCCGCCCGCTGCTGGGCCTGAAAAATCCACGGCGTCATCGTCGTTTTGCCGTGCGGCGCCAGCGAGACGCCGCGCGCGTCGGCATAGCGCTGCATCCAGGCGATGTTATTCTCCAGCGCCGTTTTTTTCAGCAGCGCGGCAGGGAGGCAGACCTCCTCCGCCAGCAGATTCGCCGGGGCGGACATGACGGCGGCCTTATGCGGAATCAGCGTATCTTGATGGTATTTCATAACATTATCCTTTCAGGGTTTATGCTCGGATTAAAGCTGAGTATCAATTATAATTAATTGAAAACTATATATTTATTTACTTTATTTCGTTATGTATGAATAAAAGTATCATAATTTGATCTGGTTTTTGCGTAGTTTTCCACTGTTTTTCCGCCTTGTAAATGGTTAACTTGTCGGCAGAGTTGAAAGGGAGTAATTGCGATGAAAGTTAACTGGCTTTTCAAAAACGTCACGGTCATTGACGGCAGCGGCGGACCGCAGTTTCGCGGCGACGTGGCGGTGAAGGGCGATCGAATTGTGGAAGTGGCCCCGGCGCTAAACCTGCCGGCGGAGCAGGTGATTGACGGGCAGGGGCGCGTGCTGGCGCCCGGATTTATCGATGTGCATACCCATGACGACATTAACGTCATCCGTATGCCGGCCTATTTGCCCAAGCTGAGCCAGGGGGTGACGACGGTGATTGTCGGCAACTGCGGGATCAGCGCGGCGACGGCGACCCTGCGCGACGGCGTGCCGGACCCGATGAACCTGCTGGGCGAGCAGGAGCACTTTATTTACCCCACCGTGGACGCTTACGCCCACGCGGTGGAGGCGGCGAAGCCGTCGTTGAACGTTGGCACGCTGATTGGCCATACCGCGCTGCGTAATAATCATATGGACGATCTGTTCCGCCCGGCGACCGAAAGCGAAATCGCCGGGATGCGCGTCCAGCTGCGCGACGCGCTGCGCCAGGGCGCGCTTGGCCTGAGCAGCGGGCTGGCCTACGCCAGCGCGTTTCAGTCCACCACTGAAGAGGTGAGGGCGCTGGCCGAGGAACTGGCGGCAGAGGGGGGAATTTATACCACCCACCTGCGTTCGGAGTTCGAGCCGATTCTGGATGCGCTCGACGAGGCGTTCCGCATTGGCCGCCACGGCAACGTGCCGGTGGTGGTCTCGCACCACAAGTGCGCCGGCGCGAAAAACTGGGGTCGCACGAAGGAGACGCTGGCCTTCTTTGATGAAATGCGCCAGCGCCAGGAGATCGCCTGCGACTGCTACCCCTATTCCGCCAGCTCATCGACGCTGGATATGAAGCAGGTGACCGATGAGTTCGACATCGTCATCACCTGGTCGGAAGCGCAGCCGGAACAGGCCGGGAAAACCCTGCAGCAGATTGCCGACGGCTGGCAGGTTAGCCTGCATGAGGCGGCGGCGCGGCTGATGCCCGCCGGGGCCATTTACTACAACATGGATGAGCAGGACGTACGGCGGGTACTGCGTTATCCGGTGACGATGATCGGCTCTGACGGTCTGCCGAACGATCCGATGCCGCACCCGCGGCTGTGGGGCGCTTTCCCTCGGGTATTAGGCCACTACAGCCGCGATGAAAGGCTGTTTCCGCTGACCACCGCTATTCACAAAATGACCGGGCTGTCGGCGGCGCGTTTCCAGCTGGCGGATCGCGGGCTGGTGAAAGTGGGCTATTTCGCCGATCTGGTGCTGTTCGATCCGCAGACGGTGCGCGATGTCGCCAGCTTCTCCGACCCGAAACAACCGGCGGACGGTATTGAGGCGGTGATGGTCAACGGCGTGATGAGCTACGGCAGCGATAAAAAGATTATCGGGCGTGCGGGGCGTTTCCTGCGCCGCCAAATGAACTGAGGAGTGAAAGATGAGTATTAAACGTTATGGCGTGGAAGGCGGTACCGGCACCGGCGGGCAGCATCTGCCGTTCGCGCGCGCGGTGGAGGCGGGAGGCTGGCTGTATGTCTCCGGTCAGACGCCGATGAAGGATGGTGAAGTGGTGGAGGGCGGGATTGTCGAGCAGTCGCGGCTGGCGATTCAGAACTGCGTGGATATCATGAACGAAGCGGGCTACAGCCTGGCCGACGTGGTGCATGTCAAAGTGATCCTCACCGATTCGCGCTATTTTCAGTCGTTCAATAAAGTGTTCCGCGAGTTCTTTGCCGACAACCCGCCTGCCCGTATCTGCTGCGTCGCGGACCTGGTGGTGGATTGTAAAGTCGAAGTGGATGTGACCTGTTATAACGCGGCTCGCGTATAAAAATTTATTCATCAGAAATATAAACAGAATTTTGAGCGCTGAATTCATTCAGCGCTCCGTAGCCTTTTACCTTTTACCTACTCAACTGGCAGGATGTGAATTATGAATAGTCATATCTTTTTAGTCGGCTTTATTATTTACGCGTTGGCCATGATTTGGCTTGGCTGGTACGTGTCGCGTAATCAAAAAAGCGGTGAAGATTTTTTACTCGGCGGCCGTTCCCTACCGCTTTTTCTGACGCTGGGTTCCACCGTGGCGACCATGGTGGGAACCGGTTCAAGCATGGGCGCCGTAGGCTTCGGCTACAGCAACGGCTGGGCCGGCATGCTGTACGGCGTGGGCGGGGCGATCGGTATTCTGCTGGTGGCCTGGCTGTTTGCGCCGGTGCGTAAACTCCGTTTTATGACCATGAGCGAGGAGCTGTCGTATTATACCGGCGGCAGCCATTTAATTAAAAATATCGTCGGCATAATGATATTTATTGCCTCGATTGGCTGGCTGGGGGCGCATATTCTTGGCGGCAGCATGTATTTATCCTGGGCGACGGGAATAAATCTGACGCTGGCAAAAATTATTATCGCTCTGGCTTTTGCGATTTACGTCATCATCGGCGGTTATTCTGCGGTGGTGTGGACGGATACCATTCAGGCATTAATTCTGTTTTTCGGTTTTATTCTGATGGCGATTCTGGCCGTGGTTCACGTGGGGGGATGGGATGCCATTGTTCAGGCGATGGATCCTAAGGCGATGAGCCTGTTTGCCGTTGACAAGCTCGGGGTGATGCCAGCGCTATCGCTGGCGATGGTCATCGGCGTCGGCGTACTGGCGACCCCTTCCTATCGTCAGCGTATCTACTCGGGGAAAGACGTCTCTTCGGTGCGCCGCTCGTTTGTCTATACCGGCGTGCTGTATCTGTTTTTCTCGGTGCTACCGGCGATTATCGGCATGGCGGCATGGACGATGAACCCCCATCTGGAGAACAGCAATTACGCATTCCTGTTCGCGACCAGCTTCCTGCCGGCGATGCTGGGGCTGGTGGTGCTGATTGCCGGGCTTTCCGCCACCATGTCTTCGGCCAGCTCCGATGCGATAGCCGCCGTCGCTATTATGATGCGCGATGTTTATACCCTCGTTACCGGGAAAATGCCCCCGGCAGATAAAGCCATTACGCTGTCGCGCTGGATGCTGGCGTTTGTTATCGGCCTGGCGATGATCTTCGCCCTGACCTCGAACGATATCATCAGCTATATCACCAAAATGATCTCCATGCTGATGTCCGGGCTGTTCGTCTGCTCGATTCTGGGCCGCTTCTGGCTGCGCTTTAACTGGCAGGGCGCGTTAACCGCGCTGCTGAGCGGCATGCTGGTCTCTATTGTGGTTCTGATTAAGGCCGACTGGCTGGCTTACTGGGGCAACCCGTGCATACCGTCGGTCGTCGGCAGCTTCGTTTCCGCTGTTTTTGTCACGTTAATGACGCCTGCCAGCAAAATCAGCCGTCAGCAAGCGCTGGAGATGATTACCCTGGAGCGGGAAGGGCAGGCGGCGCCGGCGAAAACGGCGGTGGCGCAGGCCTCAGGAGAAGCGCAATGAGGGACTATATTGCCGTCGACTGGGGCTCCACCCAGCTGCGCGGCTGGCTGATTCGCAACGGCCAGTGCGTCGAAACGAAGCAGCTGCCGCTGGGCATCACCCGCCTGAACGGGCGGGCGCCCGCCGACGTATTCGAGGAGCATTTGGCGCCCTGGCGCGGCGCGGCGACGCTGCCGGTGCTGATGGCCGGGATGATCGGCAGTGATGCCGGCTGGCAGGCGGTGCCCTATCTTGCCTGCCCGGCGGCGATTGACGCGCCGGGGCAGCAGCTTTGCGCCGTGGCCGAAGACGTGTGGATTATTCCCGGCCTCAAGATGGACCAGGCCGGGGATTACAACGTGATGCGCGGCGAAGAGACGCAGCTGCTGGGGGCCTGGCAGCTGGCGCCGGCGGAGTGTTACGTGCTGCCGGGCACCCACTGTAAATGGGTGCAGATGGAGGACGGCGCGGTGCGCCATTTTGTCACGGCGATGACCGGGGAACTGCATCATCTGCTGATGACGCAGTCGCTGCTCGGCAAAGGGCTACCGGCCCAGCAGCCGGACGAGGCGGCGTTTGAGCGGGGGCTGGAAAAAGGGCTGGCGCAGCCGTCGTTGGTGAGCGAACTGTTTGTCGCCAGGGCGGCCAGGGTACTCGGGGCGCTGGCGGCGACCTCGGTCAGCGACTATCTCTCCGGTCTGCTGATTGGCGCGGAGGTGGCCGTCATGGGCCAGCGTTACCGCACCTCCGCCGTCACGCTGGTCGGCGACCCGGCGCTGAACGCTCGCTATCGCCGGGCGATGATAGCGCGTGGAATGACGGTTAACCGCTGCAGCGGCGATGAGGCATTGCTGAACGGCATGGCGAGGATAATGCATGGACAAGATTAAACTGGTGGCGATTTTTCGCGGCATCCGCCCCGCTGAGGCGGCGGAGCATATTGCGACGCTGGTGGGCGAGGGCTTTCGCTATATTGAAATCCCGCTTAATTCACCGGACTGGCGGCAGAGCATTCCGCAGATGGTCGCACGCTTTGGCGAACAAGCGGTGATTGGCGCGGGAACGGTGCTTAAGGTTGAACAGGTCGATTTTCTGGCCGACGCCGGGGCGAAGCTTATCGTGACGCCGAATACTCAGCCGGAGGTGATTCGCCGGGCGGTGGCGCGCGGAATGCGGGTCTGCGCCGGATGCGCCACGGCGACCGAGGCGTTTAGCGCGCTGGACGCCGGGGCGCAGTGGCTGAAGATTTTCCCGTCTTCCGCATTCGGCCCGGACTACATTCGGGCGCTGAAAGCGGTGCTGCCGCCGGAGGTACCGGTGCTGGCGGTCGGCGGCGTGACGCCGGAGAATCTGGCGAGCTGGGTGCGGGCGGGGTGCGCCGGCGCCGGTCTGGGAAGCGATCTTTATCGCGCCGGGCAGGCCGTGGAGCGTACCCGTCAGCAGGCGGAGAGGTTTATCGCCGCCGCCCGCTGCGGTTAATCGCCCAGCGGCTGCCGGTCGACGCCGCCGCGGTGGCTGTCGAGCGCCAGCTTAATGCGGCGCAGTCTGCCTTTTGCCTGGGTCTTGTTGGCCATCGCCAGCTCGGTGGCCAGCACGTCAACCATCGCCAGCATCGCATAGCGCGAAGTGCTGGGCTTGAAGATATAGTCGTTTTCGCGTACCAGCAGCGGCAGCACCAGATCCGCCTGTTCCGCCAGCGGCGTTCCGGCAGGGGTAATCGCAATCACCTTCGCGCCGTACTGGCTGGCAATCGCCGCGCTTTCAATGATTTCCTGGGTATAGCCGCCTAAGGACAGCACGATAACCACATCCTTTGGCGTTACCGCCGAGCTCATCATACGCACCAGCAGACCGTCATTCTGGCTGACCACCGGCAGGCCGAGGCGAAACAGGCGATACTGGATCTCCTGGGCGCAGATGGTGGAGCCGCCGCCCATCCCGAGGGCGAGGATCTGCCGCGCGTCGCTCAGCCAGCTCACCGCACGCTTCAGCGCCTCAAGATCCAGCGCCCGCCGGTTGGTCTCCAGCACGCCGATGATCGACTCGTAGATCCCCTGTACGCCTTCAAGGTCCGGCACATCGAGGATAAACCGCTGCCCGACCGCGAGGGATTGCGCGAGCTTCATCTTCAGCTCGCGGACGTCTTTGCAGCCCAGCGCCCGGGCAAAGCGGGTGACCGAGGCCTGGCTGGTATGGGTCAGACGCGCCATCTCCGCGATGGGCAGCGCCGCCGCCGCCGCGACATCATCGAGAATAAACTGCGCGATGCGCTTTTCGGTCGCCGTCAGTTCAACAAAGCGATCGGTAATGCAGGAAATGATATCGATTGGCGAGGACATACGGGTATCAACGGGTTAATTTGGAATGATACTTTGTACCATATTCAGACGCTGAAAGCAGCGACGAAGGCTATAGCGCTAAGCGCATGGCGCAGCGCGTTTCCGGCGCTAGCCCGTGTTCCGTCTCCAGATCTCTTTTCGCCGCCAGCCCTGCCGGTAGCCTTAGCTCGTTCAGCATTGAAAATCCGAGGCGCGTGTAGAACGGCGCGTTCCACGGCACGTCGCGGAAGGTGGTGAGCGTGACCGCCGGATACGCCGCCTGACGGGCTGTCGCTATAACCTGCTCCAGCATCATGCGGCCAACGCCTCGCCCCTGCCACGCCTGATGGACGGCGATCTCCACGATAAACAGCGCATCGTCCAGCGGTTCGGTCAGCACGAAGCCGATCGGGTGTTCATCGGCCACGGCCAGCAGGCTGTGGTCCGTTTCGAGAAACAGCCGGTGACGCTCGGGGCTTATCACATCGCTTTCCGCCAGCCATGCCAGCGCCGGGATCTGGCGAAAAGCCTGGGCCGCCGAGCGCTCAATCGCAGGCAGGAGGGGAATATCGTTCTCCTCAGTCAGGCGTAACGTCGCGGCGGCGGTTATAGTGTTAGTTTTCATCACCTCAGCATAGCAGCCTCCGGGAGAAATGTATGGAGCTTACCGCCGTTCCCGCCACCCAGTTCAGCATAGAGCAGCTGACGACGATCCTCTGCGACTGCTTCGAAGATTATCTCGTTCCCGTCACGCTGTCGGTGGAGGTTTTTGTCCAGCGTTTTAGCGCCGAAGGGCTGAGTCTGCTGGATTCTCGCGTCTGGCTGGATGGTGATGTCCCCGCCGCGATGGCGGTCGTCGCCCGACGCGGCGATGAAGCCCGGCTGGCGGCGTTCGCGGTGCGGCCCGCGTATCGCGGAAAGGGCGTTGGCCGCCGGCTGATGACGCCGCTTATCGACGCGCTGCGCGCGCAGGGCGTACGGCGGATGTGGCTGGAGGTTATCCGCGACAACCATGCCGCGGTGGCGCTGTATCAATCGCTGGGCTTCGAGGTGCGGCACGGGCTGTGCGGCTACCTGAGCGCGCAGGCCGCGAGCGGGGAGTCATCCGTATTGCAGGAGTATGACGTGCTGGCGCTGACGCGCAGGGCCGGCGCCGAGATTAACGGCCAGCTGCCGTGGCTGATGGACCCGCTAACCTTCAGCACCCTCCCGTGCCGGGCGTTGAGCCTTCATCAGCAGGCTTTCGCCGTGCTGGCGACCTTATCCAGCAGGCCGCAGCTGCAGTTTTTATGGGTCGATCCCGCCGCCCGCGGGCGCGGGCTGGGACAGGAAATGTTGAGGGCGCTCGCCCAACGCTTTCCCGGCCTCGGGACGTCGGTGACCATCCCGGAGCGCTTTACGCCGCTGTTTCACGCCGCCGGCTATACGCCCATGGCATTAAAACAGTATGAGATGAGTGCGGCCTTGAGCGCCCTGCCGTCGGCAGGGCGTTAAGATTCAGCCGTTACGCGGGTCGCTAATCGGCTGTCGGACCAGGAAAATATAGGCCAGCGCGCCGAGGGCGGTCACGCAGCCGCAGATAATTAGCGCCAGCTGGAATGAATGGGTGGTATCGACGATAAACCCGGTCACCACCGGCGCAAAGGAGGCGCAGATAAAGCTGGCGAAGTTCTGGATGCTGCCGACGGACGCGGTCATCCTTGAGGCTACCGCGACGTGAATCAATCCCCAGCAGGAGGTGCCGGCAAAGTGGATGCAGAACAGCGCCATACCGATTAACAGCACCGCGACGATAGAGGTGGTGGCCTGCGGCACAACAAGGGTAAAGGCGGCGGAGCAGAACATCCCGGCAATAATGCAAATTTTGCGGCTTTTGATCGGCGCCATGCCGCCTTTGACCAGCCAGTCGGTGACGTAGCCGTTGATGAGCATCCCGGCGGCGCCGAACAGGAAAGGAATGGCGGCCATAAAACCGGTACTTTTCAGATCGAGGTTATATGCCGTTTGCAGGTAGCCCGGCAGCCAGGCCAGATACAGCCATGCGGTATAGTTGATGCCGCTGAAGCCCAGCATCATTCCCCACATGGTTTTGTTTTTAAACAGGCTGCGCCATTCGGCAAAGCTTAGCGGGTCGCGGCGAACGTTGACGCTCCCGGCGTTAAGGTAGGCCTGCTCATCGGCGGTGAGAGCGATATCCTCCCGGTTGCGATAGAGCATATACCAGCCGATAGCGACGAAGATCCCCAGCAAGCCGATGGTGATAAACATCCCGCGCCAGCCCATCATCAGCATCATGGCGGCCAGGATCGGCGGGCTGATGGCGACGCCAATGGTCGACGCGGCGTTAAAGAAACCCATCGGGCGGCCGCGCTCTTTAATATTAAACCAGTCGTTGATCACCTTGACGCCGCAGGGGTTCATCGGCGCTTCGCCGATCCCCATGCCGATACGCACCAGCACGAACTGGGTAAAGCTGTGCACCATTCCGGAGACCGCCTGAAACAGCGACCAGAAAAACATACCCAGCCCGAGCATGATGCGCGGACCTTTACGGTCCAGCAGCGGCCCGCAGGGGAGCTGGGCGATACCGTAGGCCAGCGAGAAAACGGACAGCAGCGCCCCGATTTCGGTGGCGCTCAGCCCCAACTCCTCGCGAATCGTTAAGTTCGCGACGGACAATGAACTTCTGTCGAGGTAGTTGATTACCGCCGCAAGAAATAACAGGATCATTGCCGTTGTCTGAATTTTTTTAATGCGAGTGCTACGCGTTAACGTATTATCTAACGGAACTGAAATCGTCTCCGCTTTCCCTTTTTTAAAGGTTGTCTGCGGGTCGATAGTTATATTTTGTTGTTCCACGCCTGACTCCTGGCTATTCTATTTGAACGACAAGTGACATCGAATGGTTTAAACACCACCCACCTATTTCACAGTAAAGTAAGTCGACTTGTTTTCAGCATAAATAACCTTTTTTACGGCATTGGTTTATGTTTTGAGATTTGTGCTGCTGATAATCATTTTCTGTTTTTAATCGGTACTTAATGAGCCAGGGATTCGCTCTGTTTGAGCGAGTTAATCATCGATTGCTTCGCCGAGTTCAGGTGGTTACGCAGCGCCAGGTTGGCGTCCAGATCGCTGCGGCAGATGAGGGCGCTGAGGATGGTCATATGTTCATCAATGGCGATGATATTGCGCTGTTTAAGATCGCTTTCATCCCACTGATAGTGAAAGTGGAAGATCACGGAAATAATTTCAAGTGATTGATTAAAAAATATATTTTCCGCAGCGGACAGCAGCAGCGTATGAAAGTCGCGATCGAGCTGCGAAAACATACGAAAGCTGTCGCCGATGCTGTCCCGCAGGGCGCGATGGCGCTCAAGCAGGGTTCTGGCCTGCAGCCAGCGGGCGTCGTTATCCGGCAGGTTGAGGAAGTGCTGAAGCGCGTGGGTTTCCAGCATTTCCCGCAGTTCGAACAACTGCTCGGCCCAGGATAACTCAAACTTCTTCATGTTCCACTGGCCGCGCTTTTCGCTTTCAATCAGGTTGTAGCGGCTGAATTTCAACAAAAACTCTCTGACCACCACCGGGCTGACGCCCGCCGCCCGCGCCAGCTGTAGTTCGGAGAACATCTCCCCGGCGCGCAGTTGGCGCTGGTTGATCATGGTGAAAAACGCCTGTTCGAAGAGACGATTCTGTTCGGCCAGCGAGGCGCTGGCGCCATCGAAGCCGTCCTGCACCTCCGGCTGGCGGAGGATCTGGTAATCCTGCTTGACCTGGTGCAGCACGCCGCGCTCGCATAAGTGGCTGAGGATGTGGCGCACGGTGGTGCGGCTGATGTTGTACATCTCCGCCAGCGCGCTTTGTGAGGGTAGCGGCGAGGGGAGAAAGCCGCGCGCCATATCGTTAATGACCTGGTTAATGACGTTGTGACGAAGATTTTGCGAGCGGCTCATAATAGGTTTCCTGTTTTTTCGCTATTAAAGCCGGATTTAAAACAGTTTTGTGCGCGAGATTTCACAATTTTTGCAATGAATTTATTCTCACCTCTGTTTTTCATCGATATCTAAGCCAACAAATACGGAGGCAATTATTATGACGTCGATGAATACGCTAGTGTGTCAAGAACCCAAAAAATTTCACTGGGAAAAACGCCAGATTCCCATTCCCGGTGACGATGAGGTTCTCATTAAAATAAAAACGGTGGGGATTTGTGGCACGGATATTCACGCATGGGGCGGCAATCAACCTTTTTTTAGCTATCCGCGCGTTCTTGGTCATGAAATATGCGGCGAGATAATCGGGCTTGGTAAAAATATTCTTAATCTGAAAAGCGGCCAGCAGGTTGCCGTCATTCCCTACGTCGCCTGCCGCCAGTGTCCGGCCTGCCTGAGCGGCCGGACAAACTGCTGCGAGAAGATTTCCGTTATCGGCGTGCATCGGGACGGCGGGTTTAGCGAGTACCTCAGCGTGCCGGTCAAAAATCTGCTGGTGGTGGATGACGTCGAGCCGGAAGCCGCGGCGCTGATTGAACCCTTCGCCATCAGCGCCCACGCGGTGCGTCGCGCCGCTATCCGGGCGGGAGAGCAGGTGCTGGTGGTTGGCGCGGGCCCCATCGGCCTTGGGGCGGCGGCTATCGCCAAAGCCGACGGGGCGCAGGTGGTGGTGGCGGACACCAGTCCAGCGCGGCGCGAACACGTGGCGCAGCATCTCGGCCTGAGCACCCTCGATCCTTCCGACCCGCAGTTTATCGAACAGCTGTGCGCAGCCTTCGGCGGTTCTCTGGCGCAAAAAGTGATCGACGCCACCGGGAATCAGCATGCGATGAACAACACGGTGAATTTAATCCGCCACGGCGGCAGCATCATATTCGTTGGCCTGTTTAAAGGTGAACTGCAGTTCTCAGACCCGGAATTTCATAAGAAAGAGACCACCATGATGGGCAGCCGCAATGCGACGGAAGAGGATTTTGCCAAAGTCGGGCGGCTGATGGCCGAGGGGAAAATCACCGCCAGGATGATGCTGACCCACCGTTACGATTTCAGATCGCTGGCGGACATTTACGAAAGCGAAGTGATTAATAATCGCCAGCTGATCAAAGGCGTCATTCATTTTTAGCAGGTAAACTCATGAAATCGTTAAACAGACAAGATTTTCCCGGGCCGCAGTACCCGACGCGCGCGATTCAGTTCGGCGAGGGCAACTTCCTGCGGGCGTTTATCGACTGGCAGCTGGATCTGTTGAATGAGAAAACCGATCTGGCGGCAGGCGTAACCATCGTTCGCCCGATCAACACTGAGTTTCCGCCGTCGCTCAATACCCAGGACGGACTCTACACCACGGTGATCCGCGGGCTGGACGAACGCGGCGAGGCGGTGAGCGAGGCGCGGATTATTCGCTCCGTAAACAATGAAATTAACCCCTGGCAGGATTTTGCCGGCTATCTGGCGCTGGCTCGAAATCCGGCGATCGCGTTCGTATTTTCAAATACCACCGAAGCGGGCATCAGCTATCACGCCGGAGACCGGCCTGACGATAAGCCGCCGGTGAGTTTCCCGGCGAAGCTGGCCCAGCTGCTGCTCGAACGGTTCCGCCATTTCAACGGCGCAGCGGATAAGGGCTGGACGATTATCCCGTGTGAGCTGATTGACTACAACGGCGAAGCGCTGAAGGCGCTGGTGCTGCGCTACGCCGAAGAGTGGCAATTGCCCGCGGCTTTTCGCGACTGGGTTGAGACCGCCAATACGTTTTGTTCAACGCTGGTTGACCGCATCGTCACCGGCTACCCGCGTGATGAAGCAGAAAAGCTGGAGGCGGAGCTGGGCTACCATGATGCTTTCCTCGATACCGCCGAATATTTCTGGCTGTTCGTTATCCAGGGACCGCGGGCGCTGGCGGAAAAGCTGCGGCTTGACCGCTGCCCGCTCAATATTCATATCGTAGAGGATATCCGGCCCTACAAAGAGCGCAAAGTCGCCATTCTTAACGGCGCGCACACCGCGCTGGTCCCGGTGGCGTGGCTGTGCGGCGTGGATACCGTCGGCGAAGCGATGCGCGACGAAGCCATTCGCCACTATGTGCAGCAAACCATCGACGAGGAGATTATCCCGGCGCTGGATTTGCCCGCCGATGAGCTACGCCAGTTTGCTGATGCCGTTACCGGACGCTTTCTCAACCCGTTTATCCGCCATCAGCTGCTCTCCATCGCCCTGAACGGGATGACCAAGTTTCGCACCCGGATCCTGCCGCAGCTGCTGGCGAATACCCGCCAGCATGGCGTCATTCCGCCGCGCTTAACCTTCGCCCTGGCGGCGCTTATCGCCTTCTACCGCGGCCAGCGTGACGGGCAGACGTATCCGTTACAGGATGATGACGTCTGGTTAACTCGTTTTGCCGAAGGGTGGGCACAGGTGGCCCAGGGCCGCCCGCTGGGGGAGCTGGTGACGGAGGTTTTGCAGGATACCGCGCACTGGGGTGAGGATCTGACGGCAATACCGGGGCTTGCCGAACAGGTCACGCGGTATCTGGAAGTGATTTTGAGCGCGGGGATGCGGGAGGCCCTGTCGCGGCTGTAGTCGGTTTGTTGTGCGGCGCCCGCGGATTTGGGCGTCGTTTTTTTTTGTGCTCTGAACCGCAAAAAATGAATTAAGCGCCAACGCCTGGCGGATTTCCCGCATCATAAGCCCCTGACAGGCGAAGAGGGGGAATGCGATGCGTAAAACGGAACTGTTGGCTTTTCTGCAAAATCAGACCGATTTTTTTGATCCGGATAATCTGAGCGAGGTCTTTACCGCCAGCTATCTCGCCGGGCGTTTTGCGATGCAAAGAAACACCGCCAGCCACTACCTGAATCAACTGGTGGCCCAGGATGTGCTGGTGAAGATCAATACCCGGCCGGTCTATTTTCTGCATAAGGCCGCCTTCTGCCAGCAGTTTTTCCCTCTTTCGCGCAGCGAGTACGTCAGCATGGCGGAGCTGCTGGCGGAGAGCGACCGACAGCCGGAGCAGGCGGATCACTTCTCATTGCTGACCGGCCATGACGGCAGCCTGCGCAAGCCTATCGAACAGATGAAAACCGCGCTGTTTTATCCTAACGGCGGCCTACCGCTGCTGATTACCGGCGACAGCGGTACCGGTAAGAGCTATATGGCGGAGCTGATGCACGAGTTTGCCATCGCCCAGGGACTGCTGGCGCCCGATGCGCCCTTTGTCAGCTTCAACTGCGCCCAGTACGCCAGTAACCCGGAGCTGCTGGCCGCCAACCTGTTTGGCTACGTTAAAGGCGCGTTTACCGGCGCGCAGGGGGATAAAGCCGGGGCCTTTGAGGCGGCAAACGGCGGCGTGCTGTTTCTCGATGAAGTCCATCGTCTGGATGCGCAGGGGCAGGAGAAGCTCTTCACCTGGCTGGATCGCAAGGAGATCTATCGGGTGGGGGAAACGGCGCAGGGGATGCCGATTTCTCTGCGGCTGGTGTTTGCCACTACCGAAGATATTCACAGCACTTTTCTGACCACCTTTATTCGCCGTATTCCGATCCTCGTTAGCCTGCCTGATTTACAAAACCGCAGCCGCCACGAAAAAGAAGCGTTAACGCTGCAGTTTTTCTGGCAGGAGGCGCGCACGTTGGCCGCCCGGCTGCAGCTGACGCCCCGGCTGCTACAGGTGCTGACGCACTATGTTTATCGCGGTAACGTCGGTGAGCTGAAGAATGTGGTGAAGTACGCCGTTGCGTCGGCCTGGGCCAGGTGTCCGGGCAGCGAGATGCTTAACGTCACGCTGCACGATCTGCCGGAAAATATCATGGCCGCGACGCCAGCGCTCAGCGAACCGATGGGCCAGCAGGAGCCGCTGCTTATCGAACCGCAGACCAGTCTGGTCTGGCTGCTGCGCGCGCGCGATCCGGTTCAGGGGCTGATCTACGATACTCAGTGCCGCGTTCTGGCGCTATATGAAGCGGTATTAAGTAAAAAAACGGTCTGGGAAGAGGCGCAAAAAAGCATGGGCGAGGAGATTGAAACCCTCTTCGATCGGCTGATTTTCGATAATCACGATGCTAATAGTTCGCATCTGCTGCTGCTGCTGACTCATCAGGCGCGGGAAGAGTTTTATCGCCTTGAAAAGCGCTTCAATATCCAGTTTAACGGCAACTGTATTTATGCCCTTAGCCACTACCTGATACATCGCTCTCGTCAGGCGCACTCCACCATGAGCAACGAGAAAAGCCGCCAGCTGGAGGATTTCCTGGCGCAAAAGTTTCCGCTGCTGTATCGCTTTTGTGAAGAGATCCTCGCCGCGCTGGCGCTGAAGCTGGATATTGAACCCCGGCGCATTGATCTGCTGCTGCTGGTGCTGTGGTTACAGAAAAACGGCGCCATCAGCCAGCAGCAGGTTACCCGGGCGATCGTTCTCGCCCACGGCTACGCCACCGCCAGCAGCATCGCCAACGTGGCGAACCGGTTGCTGAAAAGCCAGCTGTTTGAGTCATTCGATATGCCGCTCGACGTGACGCCGGAGGCTATCGCCGACCAGGTGATGGCCTATATCGAGAGCCACGCGCTGGCCTCCGGGCTGATCATCCTGGTCGATATGGGATCGCTGAACGCCATTCACAGCCACTTTAACCGCCGTCTGACTACGCCGGTGGCGATTATTAATAACGTCTCGACCGGGATGGCGATGTACGTCGGGGAGCGGATTTTGCAGGGCGATATGCTGGAAGATATTGTCCGTGAGATTGGCGATGACCTCGCGGTTGAGCATCAGCTCTATTATCCGCAGGCGGACAAACCGCGGGCGATTCTCACGACCTGCGCCACCGGCCTGGGGGCGGCGGCGAATCTGTCGGCGCTGTTAAAAGCCAGTATTCCCGAAGCGCTCGGCATCGATATTGTGGCCTGCGATGTGGACACGCTCGCCGATCCCGCGCGGCGGGAGCCGATGCTCAGCCGCTACGAGGTGCTGGCTATCGTCGGTACTCTCGATCCGCATCTTGCCGATCTGCCGTGGATCTCGCTGGATTCGCTGATTTCCGGCCAGGGGAGCCGCCCGCTGATGCGTATCTTCGGCGAGCTGGCCTCCTCTGAACAGGTCAGCGAGATCAATAACCTGATCCTGAAAAATTTCTCGCTGCGCCGGGTGATCGAGTCGGTGACGATCCTTGATACCGGTAAAGTGATCAATCAGGTCGAGCAGTTTTTACTGCGCTATGAGCATCTGGCCGGCTGCGACGTGCCCAACGATCGCAAGGTGGCGCTGTACGTGCATATCAGCTGTCTGATTGAGCGCCTGATCCGCAACGCGTCGCCATCCCATTATTCCGGAAGGCAGTGTCCGGAGAGCGAGCTGGTTATTCTGCGCGAGGCCTTTAGTGTCATTGAGAGCGGATATAGTGTCAAAATCCCCGCCGTGGAGCTGTATTACATTCACGATATCCTGACGCGGGAAACAGAATTTATTCAGGAAGATCAAGAGTTTTAGTTCCCTTCCTCTGTTCGTCCTTGCGCTAACCGGCGCGCCACTGTTTCTGGCACGCCGGTTGCAATTAAGAAAGCAGTGGAATGCGCTTTCGAGGTAAGGATGAAACGACACTATATTTTTGCCAGCCATGGCACCTTTGCTAACGGCCTGCTGAACTCCGTGGAGCTGATCCTCGGCAAGCAGCCGGATATTCATACCCTCTGCGCCTACGTCGAAGAGGAGGCCGATCTGACGCAGCAGGTGGAGACGCTGCTGGCGCGTTTTCCCGCCGAGGATGAGCTGATTGTCATTACGGATATTTTCGCCGGTAGCGTCAATAATGAGTTTGTGCGTTTTTTAGCGCGCCCTAATTTTCATTTATTGTCCGGTTTAAACCTGCCGCTGATTATTGATTTGCTTATTTCCGCAGGGGAAGAAAATACCGAGAAATTAATTTCTGAAGCATTAACAAGCGCCAAAGAGAGCATTCAGTACTGCAATCACACGATTGCCAGTGCGATGACCGTTGATAAAGACTTCTGAAATGAGGGAACACCATGATTACGCTATTAAGGGTAGACCATCGATTACTCCACGGCCAGGTCGCCTTTTCCTGGACCCAGTATGTCGGGGCCGATTGCATTTTAATTGCCAACGATAATGTCCCCACCGATGAGCTGCGAAAAACCACAATTAAGCTCGCCAAGCCGCCTTCGGTAAAACTGGTAATTAAAAATATTGACGACGCTATTGAGGCGATAAAAAGCGGCGTTACGGATAAATATAATCTCTTTATCGTCGTGGAGTCGGTGAATGACGCCTGGCGTATTGCCAGCGCCGTCGCGGAAATAAAAAGCATTAATCTCGGTGGGATTAAGGCTAAAGAGGGCAGTAAAAATATCTCTAAGGCGATTAATTTACTCCCGGAAGAGATAGAGCAGCTGCAGCAACTGGTCGGGAAAGGCGTCGAGGTTGAGATCCGCCAGGTCCCTAACGATCGCAAACAGCTTTTTGCGGAATGCGTTTAATTCCGGAGGACAGATTATGGTAGAGGCTCTCTTACTGGGTCTGGTGGCGTTTATCGCGCAATCGGAATATGCATTAGGGACGTCGCTGATTTCGCGGCCAATCGTCACCGGGCTGCTGACCGGGCTGGTGCTGGGGGATGTGCAGACCGGCGTCATCATGGGCGCGACGCTCGAGCTGGCGTTTATCGGATCTTTCTCCGTCGGTGCGTCGATACCGCCTGACGTGGTGACCGGCGGCATTCTCGGGGTGGCGTTCGCCATTACCTCCGGCGCGGGAACGGAAACGGCGCTGCTGCTTGGCCTGCCTATCGCCACCCTGACGCTGATCCTGAAAAACGTTTATCTGGGGATGTTTATCCCGATGCTCAGCCAGAAGGCTGACGGCTACGCGGAACGGGCGGATACGCGGGGCATTGAGCGGATGCATCTGATTGCTGGCTTCGGGCTGTCGCTGATGCTGGCCACGGTGGTGACCGTTTCATTCCTGGTCGGCAGCAACGCGGTGAAATCCCTGCTCGATACCATCCCGGAATTTATCAAACACGGGCTCAGCGTCGCTACCGGCATCATTCCGGCCCTCGGCTTCGCGATGCTCGCCAGGCTGCTGATTAACAAGAAAGTCGCGCCGTACTTTTTCCTTGGCTTCGTGCTGATGGCCTACCTGAAAATCCCGGTGACCGGCATCGCCATTCTCGGCGCTATCGTGGCGGTGGTCATGGTTAACGTCACCGCGTTGAGCTCACCTCGTACGACGACAGAACAAGGAGTCAGCGATGACGACGAAGATGATTTCTGAAGAGACCCTGCGCCCGCAGGAGCAAGAAGAGACCCGTATTACGCCACGAGATTTACGCCGGGTGTTCTGGCGCTCCTTCCAGATGGAGTTCTCATGGAACTATGAGCGGCAGATGAATCTCGCCTTTGTTTACGCGCTGATTCCGGTGCTGAAAAAGCTCTATCCGCGCAAAGAGGAGCTGGCCGCAGCGTTGAAACGGCATCTGGTGTTCTTCAATACCACGCCGCATATCGTCACGTTGCTGCTGGGGATCACCACGGCGATGGAGGAGAAAAACAGCCAGCAGAAAAATATGGACGCCAACGCGATTGATAACGTTAAAGCGTCGCTGATGGGGCCGCTGGCCGGGCTGGGGGACTCCTTTTTCTGGGGCACGCTGCGGCTGATCGCCACCGGCATCGGCACCAGTCTGGCGCTGAAGGGCAATATTCTCGGGCCAATCTTGTTTCTGCTGGTGTTTAACGTGCCCCATATCCTGGTGCGCTGGTTCTTTACCCGCTGGGGCTATGTGCTGGGCACCGGGGTGCTGCAGCGGATCCAGAAGAGCGGAATGATGGAGAGCCTGACCTACGGGGCGTCGATTATCGGCCTGATGGTGGTGGGCGCGATGACCGCCTCAATGATTGATATCACCATCCCTGTCTCTTTCGGCGCCGGGGAGGCGAAAACCCAGGTGCAGGACATTATCAACGACATTCTGCCCTGCATGTTGCCGCTGCTGAGCTTTGGCATCGTTTACTGGCTGCTGGGGCGCAAGGTTAAGCCGCTCTCGATTATCGGCGGGATGGCGCTGGTGGGCATTCTGGGTTCGTGGATTGGCTTGTTTTAACGGGAGTCGAAAATGGTACCAACGATGATGACGTATATCAGCGAAGAGCCGGCTTGTCTGGCGCAGATCCTGCGCGACTATCGGCAAAAGCTGGCGGCGATTGAGGATTTCGCCCGCCAGCATCCGGTACGCCGTATTTTGCTGCTGGCGACCGGATCGTCGCTAAACGCCGCTCTGTGCGCGCGCTATTTCTTTGAACAGCGCTTCGGCGTGCTGGTTGAAATTAAAGAGCCGTACAACTTTACGCATTACGAGGCTGTCGATCCGCATACCGATCTGGTGGTGGCGATTTCGCAGAGCGGAAAAAGCGCCTCGACGCTGGAGGCGATGCGCAAGGTCCAGGCATTGAGTCTGCCGGTTTTTGCCCTGACCTCCGACCCGCAAAGCCCGATAGCCCGTGCTTGCGACGGGGTACTGGATATCAATACCGGTATTGAGAGCGTGGGGTTTGTCACCCGCGGATTTAGCGCGACGGTACTGAATTTGCTGCTGATGGCGCTGATGATAGCCCGTGTCCAGGGAACAGCCAGCGAGGCCGAGGAGCAGCGCTATCTTGACGAGCTGCAGCGGCTGGCGGCGGCGATCCCGGACGTTATCGCCCGCACCTCGCGCTTTATCGACAGGCACGGCGAAGCGCTGCGGGGCGGCGAACGATTTATCGCCATCGGCTATGGCGCGCTGGTTGGCGTGGCGAAGGAGTTCGAAACCAAATTTACTGAGACGGTGCGCGTCCCTTCCAGCGGATTTGAGCTTGAGGCCTATATGCACGGCCCCTATCTGGAGGCGAACGCCCGTCACGTGATGCTGTTTATCGAAGATGCGCCGGATGCGCGGATCCGGGCGCTGCGGGACTATATGGCGCCGTCCATTGCCCGGGCCTTTACGCTGACGCTCAGCGACGAAGAGGATGAGCAGGCGCTGGCGCTGAGCTGTCCGTGCGACCATCACCTGGCGCCGCTGCTGCTGATCGTTCCCGTCCAAATGCTGGCATGGCATACCGCCCGACTAAAAGGGATCGATCTGGCAAAACGTATTTTTGACGATTTTGACCGCGTATTAAAAAGTAAAATCTGATTATTCAGGAGAATAACTATGTTGGGTTTTAATCAGGACGAGTACCTGACCAGTGCTCGCGAGATCATCGCTGCGCGCAAACAGGCGGAAGCCGTCGCCGATGATATTTATCACAGCGGCTGTAGCGCGTTATTTTTCGCCTCGGTAGGCGGTTCTTTGGCGCCGATGATGGCAATAAGTGAGTTCGCAAAAGAATTAACCAGCGTGCCGGTTTACCTTGAGCAGGCGGCGGAATTAATTCATCGTGGACACAAAAAATTAAATAAAGATGCGGTGGTGGTGACGCTATCCAAGTCCGGCGATACCAAAGAGTCGGTAGCCATTGCCGAATGGTGCAAAGCGCAGGGGATTCGCGTGGTGGCCATTACCCGTAATGCCGATTCGCCATTAGCCGAGGCGGCGAGCTGGCATATTCCGATGTGCCACAAGAACGGCGTGGAATATGAATATATGCTGCTGTACTGGTTATTCTTCCGCGTGATTTATCGTCACGGCGAATTTGCCGATTACGATCGTTTTGCACGCCAGCTGGAACTGCTGCCGGAAAATCTGTTGCAGGCTAAACGCCAGTTCGATCCGCAGGCGGATAAAATCGCCGCTCAATATCATACCAGTGATTACATGATGTGGATTGGCGGGGCGGAAATGTGGGGCGAGGTTTATCTGTTCTCAATGTGTATTCTGGAAGAGATGCAGTGGAAGCGGACCAAGTCGGTGAGTTCGGCAGAGTTTTTCCACGGCACGCTGGAGCTGCTGGAAAAAGAGGTCCCGCTGTTCCTGGTCAAAGGCGAGGGTAAATGCCGGGCGCTGGATGAGCGCGTCGAACGCTTCGCTGAGAAGATCACCGACCATCTGGTGGTGATTGACCCGCGCGACTACCCGCTGAGCGGTATTGATGACGCCTTCCGCTGGATTATGGCGCCGTGCGTGGTGTCGACCCTGCTGGTGGACAGGCTGGCGGCCCACTTTGAGCATCACACCGGCCACGACCTGAATATCCGTCGTTATTACCGTCAGTTTGATTACTAACTCTTGCCTGTAGCGGCCAGCCCGGCTGGCCGCCGCGCTATTCTCCGAGGCGCTTCCCAGAAAATCATCGCCAAAACCAACCGGGTAAAAAGCGGTGGTAGAGTCCGGCTTTCCTTCACTTTCAGGCAAGCGGATGGCCATGAAAAAACGAATGACCTCGACGCCGCACGATGCGGTGTTTAAACGATTTCTTCGCCACCCGGAGACGGCGAATGATTTCCTCACGCTGTACCTGCCGGAGGAGATCCGCCAGCAGTGTGATTTTGCCACCCTGCGCCTGGAGTCGGCGAGCTTTGTCGATGAAGATCTGCGCGCCTGGTACTCTGATGTGCTGTGGTCGGTACAAACCACCTCCGGTCCGGGGTATGTCTATGTGGTGATAGAGCATCAAAGCTCGCCGGATAATCATATGGCGTTTCGCCTGATGCGCTATGCGATTGCCGCGATGCAGCGCCACCTCGACGCCGGGCATAAAGAGCTGCCGCTGGTGGTGCCGATGCTTTTCTATCATGGCGCGACCAGTCCCTATCCTTTCTCCCTGAACTGGCTGGATGAATTTGCCGACCCGCAGATGGCTAAGACGCTGTATGGCCGCCCGTTTCCGCTGATTGACGTTACGGCGATGCCGGATGACGAGATCGTCCAGCATCGACGGGTCGCGCTGCTGGAGCTGATGCAAAAGCATATTCGCCAGCGCGATCTCAGCGGGATCACGGAGTCGTTGGCGACCCTTGTGATGCTGGGATACACTAACCGCAGACAGTTGCGAGTGCTGTTTCACTATATGCTGCAGTACGGCAATACCGCCGACCCGAGCGTGTTTCTCCGCCGGTTGGCCCGCCGTCTGCCACAGTATGAGGAGAGGTTGATGTCTATCGCTCAAAAACTTAAGCAGGAAGGTTGGCAAGAGGGGAAGCAGGAGGGAAGACAGGAAGGCCTGCAGGAAGGGAGCCGACGGGAGGCGCTACGCATTGCCAGCAGCATGCTGCAGGACGGCTTAGATAAAGAGACGGTACAGCGGATCACCGGGCTTTCGGCGGATGAATTAAAGCCGCTGCATTGTTGATATCCTGCCCCTGATACTATGGCCCGGCGTAAAAAACGCCGGGCGCGCTTGTTTTATCCTTCGCTTTTCACCACTTTGATTTCAACCATGCCGATGCCCAGCTGGCGCGGGGAGTGGCCGAGAATATTACCCTCGTTCGTGGACTGCGGGTCCGGCGGGGCAATCGTTAGCGTATTGCTGTGCGCCGGGTTATCGAAATGCAGGGTAGTGGTGGTGACATCGTTCGCCAAAGTGAGCGTTTGCTCGCTATTGCCGACGCGGACCGGGATCGGTTTATTGGCATTAGGCCCGTAGGCTTTGGCGGTGATCACCAGGTCGAATTTCTCCGGCAGCGGCGCTTTATATTCAATTTTTACTTCATTGCCGAGCTGGGCATTAGACCAGCGCCCCCATGATTCCGGGCGGGAGATACCGCTGAACTGCTTTACCTCCTCCGGCGCGCCAGCAACGTTAAAGACAAAGCTGTCGGCTTTATAACGAATATCGTTGTCGACAATTTTCAGGGTGTCAACGTTGCCTTTATAACGCTCCATATCGATAAGGGTATCTTTAAACGCTGTTTTGCCTTGCCACTGGGCTTTATCGACGCGCTGGACTTTTTGTTCGCCGCCCAGCTGGCCCTGCGATACGCACCAGTCGGTGGAGAGCGCCAGCTCCGGCGACCATAGCTGACCCATTTTGTAGCAGCGGTCGACCCAGACGAAGTTATCGCGCGGCGCGAAGTCGGCCAGCTGGAAGCGCAGCGGCGCGGAGTATTCGCTCTCCGGCAGCGGCTCAACGCGCTTATCGGAGATGCGCAGCAGCAGCGGCAGGCGGAAATGGCTGCCGGAGAAGGAGATCATATTCTTCTGCGAATCGACGGTGAAATTCTTCATCTCTTTGGGGAAATTCCACAGGCGGATGATATCCGGCTTCCACGCCAGCACTTTCTCTTTCATATTGAGGAAAACGGTGGAGAGCGACTCCCCGGAAAGGCTGCTGCGGCCAAGGCCAATAAAGTTATCGCCGCCAAGGATATCCAGCACCGTCGCGCCGTTATCCATGGTATTACGCTTGAGCGCCAGCGTATCCTGCTGAGGTTGATCGCCGCGCAGGACGAAAAACAGGTTGCTGCGATCCTGCTTATTCAGATAATCCCAGGCGGTGTTTTTCATCGCCAGGTGATCGGAAGAAACCACGATGACCGTGTTTTTAAACCACGGCGAGGCTTTAATCTTCTCAATTAACGCCGCAATATGCTCCTGGCTACAGGAGACGGCGCTGAAAGAGAGATTTTTTTTGCCATTTATGTCGTAGCTTTTACGCTGGCAGGTGCGGGAGATAAAGCCGTCCGGGTGATGGGTATCGACCGTCAGAGCGAACAGCGAGAAGCGTTTTCCGGATTGCGAAAGCGCCTCAAATTTTTTCCACGTCTCATCAAGGACGGTATCGTCGTAGAAGCCCCAGTCGTTACGGTAAGCTGGGTCGGCGACCGTGGTTTTTAGCTCCTCCGCGCCGTACAGATGATCGAAGCCGTGCGATTTCAAGAACACATCTTTCCCGGCGAAGCGCAGGTTCGCCCCCTGGACGAAGTAGTTTTCGTAACCGGAGTTTTTCAGGATATCGCCCAGACAGATATTCTGCGGGAAAAAGCTGGAAACTGAGGCCGAGGCGTTGCCTTCGAACGGCGCGAACAGCGGGATCCCGCACTGGGAAGCGACCATTCCGGCAATCGTGTAGTCGGTGCCGGGTAGCTGGGCGGTATTGCTGAAATCCAGCCCCTCGCTTTTCACTTTACCGAGCTCCGGGGTCAGATCCGGGAACGCGTCGTTATCAAAATAGGTGCGCTCAAGGCTTTCGCCGTAGATGTACACCAGGTTCAGTTTTGGGTTCGCGATGCTCTTTGACGGCTCTTTGTAGTAAGCCACGAAGTCAGGGTCGCCATCGCGGGACTGGGATTTGACCAGTTCGCTAATCTGGCGGAAGGCCGGGCTGGCGTCCACGGACGCCAGCGCCAGGACCAGCGCCACCAGGCTGTAACCAAAGTGATGAGGATGATGCCGGCGGCGGCGCAGCACCCAGCCGAGTGCGCCAAATACCGCGACCAGCGCCACGACCAGCCCAACGCCCGGCAGAATATATTTGCCCACGCCAGCGCCCGTCAGGCTGTTAGTCAACGTATAAAGTACCGCGTCATTGATACCGTCGCCGGTGAAGTAATTACTGGCGTAGAGGGTAATATTCAGAATAACGAACAGGCCCAGCACCGTGAGCGTGGCGGCGAACCACCAGGTATTACGACCGGCTTTTAACGCGTAAATCATCACCGAGGCAACAAACAGGGCGATGGATAACAACTCTGACACAGCTCATCCTCATTCACGCCAGCTGTCGGCTGGCCAGATAGATCTTTTTTCACGCTACACTGTAATTGCAGCGCAATATTGCCGCAATTGTATCGTCATGAATTTGTGCTGTGGTTCAGAATTGGTTTAGAAATCGCCATTTTTGACCCGCTTCACATCTTGTCTGCCAGGGGTTCAGAAGGAGAGATGTTAAAAAACAGAGGTTGCGGCCGCGCTGGCCAGGGTAAAGCGCCAAACGCGGCATTATGCGGCCAGGATCAGGAGAGGAAGCTAACGCCCTGTTTTAATACCAGGTCGCAGGCTTTGGTTTTCACTTTTTCCGCCAGCGGGCTACTGCCGAGGCTATTCAAATTCAGCTGCTGACCGTCTTTGCTACTCAGCAAGCCCTGAAGGCCATCAAGATAGTTGGTGTCTTCTTTTTGTTTTTCCGGCGCGCTGAGACCCAGCTTATCCAGAACCTGGTTTTTAATGTTTTCGGTATTGGTTACCGAGGTCAGTTTCTGTTTCGCGCAATAAGACATAATCCCGGCGGCATTATTCATACTGCTGGAAGTCAACGACTGGCTGCCGCCGTTGAGCAAACCGGTCAGCGAAGAGAGGGACATGCCGCCGCTTTGCTGGCTACCGCTCTGGCTGCTGAGCTGGTTCGCGGCGCTGGAAAGAGAATCCTGCCAGGAGGTGGCGTGAGCGCCGAAGGTCAATAGTGCGCCGGCCACCATCGCCGTGCGGAATAACGTTTTTACCGATTTCATAGACATACTCTTCGCCGTGAGTGAACAATGCCCTGATTATAACGCCGGCAGTGTTCAGAAATATCTTAATACTCTTTGCCGGTCACGCGATCGCGGTAGCTGTCCCAGTTGAAGTTGACCCACAGACTATTGCCCAGCCGCATGCGGTCCATGACGCGCTCTCCAAGCAGCTTGTTCATCTCGTCCATGGTGCTGTTAGTCAGCATACCGGTGGGGCGCTTTGACGAAGAGCGGCGATCGACGATCTGGTTAATGATTACCTTTTCGTAGCGTGATTCCGTTTGCATCCCGATTTCGTCAATCACCAGCAGGTCGACCTTGCTCAGGTCGGTGAGAAGCTGCTCTTCGCTGGTTTCCCGGTTGCCGAAGGTATCTTTCATCGCTGACATGATATCGGCGACGGTAATAATCAACACCGACTTACCCCGCAGTAGCAGTTCGTTGCAGATAGCGGCGGCGAGGTGGTTTTTTCCGGTGCCCGGTTTGCCGGAGAAGATAAAGCTGGCGATATTGCCGTCGAACTCCTCGACGTACTGGCGCGCTCGGGACAGCGCAATCATCTGGCCTTCACACTCAACCCGGTAGTTATCCAGCGAGCAGTTCTGGTGCAGCGGTCGGATGCCGGAGCGGTTAAAGGTACGCTGCATTTTCATGGCGCGGTTTTCGCGTTCCAGCGCTTCAGACCGCAGCTTTCCCTGTTCTTTTTGCCATGCCAGTAGCTCCTCACCTGTCTTAAACGCGGGTTCGACATGGGCTGGCATCATTTTTTGCAGGCGCTTCATTAAATCGCCGACATTTTTCATGCTCATCCTCGGAATCCTCGTGGAATATGATTTTCAGGTTCGCTAATTGCGTTGACGTCACGCCGCGGCTGGCCGCCGTTGCTGGCCCGGCCAATCTGTACGCTGCGCGCCAGCTTCTGCTGCCACTGGACATGATGAAAGACTTTACCTTCCGCCTGCCAGTAGGCGACAAATGCGGCCAGCTCTTCCGGCGTAACGGGCTGGCTCAGGGCGATGCCCCACAGCGCGGCCAGACGCTGGAAATCGGCGTCCGGCTGCCAGTCTGCGTACATCGGGAATTTCCCCATCGGTACCGCAACGGGAACCGCCGTCGGCTCGTCAAAAAACTGCGCGTCGAGGGCGATATCGCTATTGGGGCGCGCCAGTTTGGCTTCCAGCTCCAGCAGCTGCGCCAGACGCTCCGGCGTCAGCGCATAGAAGGCGGGGGCATTGTTGGCAAACACGGCGACGGCGCCGCCGGCCGATTTTGCCAGTACCGCTGCGTGATCCTGCATGAAGTCATCCAGACCGCTAAAATCGGTAGTTAATATTCGTGAAGACATAAATCAATCTCAACTCTGAACAACTAAAAGGAGAGGGGTAGCTGCACACATAGTAGCATAGAGGTCGCTCAGGAAGGAGCGCCGCAGGTAACCCGGCGGCGCGGTGAATTAAACGCGCGGACGCTTGCGATACAGCCAAAGCCCCGGGATAGAAAGGCCGATCGATAATGCGCCAACGATGGATGAAGCCTTGAGAAAGTTACTCAGCAGCATAATCATCATCTCTTCCGAGTAGCCGAAATGACTGATTTTGACCGCTGAAATCATCGCGGTATAGGCGGAGATACCGGGGAACATCGGGATCACCGCCGCTACGGTGAAAATCTTTGGATGCGCCAGATACCAACGAGACCACTGGATCCCAATGCTGCCAACCAGCAGGGCGGCCATGAACGTTGCCCACTCGATATTAAAACCCGCCGTCATCATGACCATGCGCGAGCCGTGGCCGATAGCCCCCAGTAGCGCGCACCAGCGCAGCGCCCGCTGCGGGACGTTGAATACCATGGCGAACCCAACGGCGGGGATGGCTGCCAGAGCCATATCCTGCGCCAGCGCGTAGAGATACATAATTATGCCCATCCGCGTAGCCCCCACATCGTCATCGCCATCACCACGCCAATACAGGTGGCGAGCGTGAGCAGACTGGCAATGGCCCAGCGCGCCAGGCCGGTATTGATATGCCCTTTAAACATGTCGGCAACGGCGTTGATCAGCGGAAAACCTGGCACCAGCAGCAGTACGCTGGCGGCCATGGCTATCGTCGGCGTGCTGGCGAAAGCGGGCAGGCGCAGCATCAGTCCGGAGATGGTCGTTGCGACGAAGGCGGTGAGGCAGAAATTGATTTGCGGATGCATGGAGCGATGGGTGAGTACCTGACGAATATACATGGCTATCGTACTGGCGCAGAAGGTGACCAGCGCGCCGTCCCAGCCGCCGTTGTTAAGCTTGCAAAAGCAGGCGCAGGAGAGGCCGACCATTAACACCAGCAGCCAGCGTGGATAGCGCAGCGGTTTTATTTGCGCGAATCGTTTTTCGACATCCTTATAATCCAGCAGCTTATGCTCCGCCATAATCACAATATGCTGAACTTCCGTGACGACGTGCATGTTGATGCCGCGATCGGTGTTTTTTCGCGTTGAAGTCAGGCATTCGCCATCTTTGATGGTGGTGAGCACAATCGCATTGGAAGAGATGGCGCTTTCAACGCTATCCATCCCCAACGCCAGGCCCAGACGAGTTGAAAGCTCCTCAACCAGCGCGCTTTCCGCGCCATGCTGTAATAAGAAAAGACCACATTGAATGCACAAGCGCGTGATTGCGCGCTGGGTTGCCCGATCTGCTTGCATAAATACCTGCTGTCCGTGATGCCCGATGCCGTAGTGTCTGGCGATACTTTTACCTGAAGTCGTGCTTTCTCTGAGCGGTCAGGATCAAACAATGTGTAAAAAGACACCCGCTCTGCGGGCTCCGTGAAAATTTGAACTCAGCCACACTTCCGTAAAATTGGTGAAAAGTACAATTTTTGCGCCATTTTCTCCCTTCTTTTTCCCGGCAGACTTATCAAAAATGCAAATTCAAACTTTTAATAAACAAAAAACAAACAAATAATTAACCTTTCTGAGGCAATCCTATGAAAACACAGGTGGCGATTATCGGCGCGGGTCCATCCGGGCTCCTGTTGGGGCAGCTATTACATCACGCCGGGATTCAGACCGTGATCCTTGAGCGGCAGACGCCCGAGTATGTACTGGGGAGGATCCGCGCGGGCATTCTGGAAAGCGGAACGGTAGAGCTGCTGCGCGAAGCCGGGGCGGCCCGGCGAATGGATGCTGAAGGCCTGATCCATCATGGGGTCGAGTTTCTGTTTGAAGGCAAACGCGTACCGGTTGCGCTGACGGAGCTGACGGAAGGCAAAAGCGTGATGGTATACGGCCAGACTGAGGTGACGCGGGATTTAATGGCGGCGCGGGCGGAAAGTGGCGCCCCGACGATTTATGGCGTTAGCGACGTCACAATTAATGATGCCAAAAGCGATAGACCGTCGGTCTCTTTTTCCTGTAACGGAGAAAACCACCGCCTGGAGTGCGATTTTATTGCCGGTTGCGACGGCTTTCACGGCGTGTCCCGGCAGAGCATTCCGGCAGGGGTTCTGAAAGAGTACGAGAGCGTCTGGCCGTTTGGCTGGCTGGGACTGCTGGCCGACACGCCGCCGGTAAATCCGGAGCTGATTTACGCTCACCACGAACGCGGGTTTGTGTTGTGTAGTCAGCGCTCACTAACCAGAAGCCGCTATTATCTGCAGGTACCGCTTAGCGAAAAGGTAGAGGCCTGGTCTGATGAGCGCTTCTGGAATGAGCTTAAACGGCGTCTCCCTGATGAGTTGTCCAGCAAGTTAGTAACGGGTCACTCACTGGAGAAGAGCATCGCGCCGCTGCGCAGCTATGTGGTAGAGCCGATGCAGTACGGCAAACTATTTCTGCTGGGAGATGCGGCGCATATCGTACCGCCTACCGGGGCAAAAGGGCTGAATCTCGCGGCGTCCGACGTGAACTATTTATGGCGGATCCTGCGCGAGTATTATCACCATGGCCGCGTTGACCTCTTAGCCAGCTACTCGCGTTTGGCGCTGGATCGGGTGTGGAAGGGGGAGCGATTCAGCTGGTTTATGACGCGTCTGCTGCATGATTTTCCGCAGCAAAGCGAGTTCGACAGAAAAATGCAGGCGGCGGATCGTCGTTATTATCTGCAATCACGCGCGGGGTTAACCACTATCGCTGAAAACTATGTTGGTCTGCCGATGGAGCGCGTGGTGTAACACCCAAAATATCAGGAGGCGTGATGCAGGCAGTGAGCACCATTCCCGTTTTCAAACTGTATGGCGAAGAGCAGGGCTGGCCAACGCCCGAACTTCTGCACTGTGAGTCGATACTCCAGCGCAGCCATCTTTATGAATGGCATATCCGCGTGCATCAGCATGCTGAGCTGGTGCAGCTGCTGTACCTGCATAAAGGGCGGGCGGAAATTGAAATCGAAGGAACAACCACCGTGATGGTGGAATCCTGTATTCAGGTTGTTCCGGCGCTATGTATTCATGGATTTCGATTTTCGCCGGGCACGGAAGGATACGTTTTATCCCTGGCGTTACCCCTGCTCAGGAGGGTTGAGAATCAGTTTGGTCGCCAGTTGGATCTCCTCGGCCAGCCGCAGTGTGTGCCGGTAAAAGCCTCCCGAGGCCATATTCGGGCGCTGTTTACCGCTTTGCGAGAAGAGTACCGTGAGGAATATGATGCGCGTGAAATGATGCTGCATTCACTGCTGGGAGCGCTGTTGGTCTGGCTGAATCGGCAATATCGCCCGCAGCCGATAGCGGAGGACAAAGCGGAACGCAAGCGTAGCGTGATGCGCCATTTCTCTCGTCTTATAGAAAGCCATTATCGCGAACATCTGCCCTTAGCCGGATATGCCAGTCGGGTGGGGGTATCCGCGACCCATTTAAATTATTTGTGCCATGAATTTTATGGCTGCAGTGCGCTGGGCGTTTTACATCAAAGGTTGATGCTTGAGGCGCGGCGCAACCTGCAGTATACCAGCATGACTATTGCGCAACTTTCTGATTACTTGGGGTTTAATGACGCGGCCTATTTTTCTCGTTTCTTTCGTCGCTATAGCGGTGAATCCCCAAAAGCATTTAGGAAAAAAATAAAATAAAGAAATCTTTATTTAATATATCTTAAGTTAGCGTATCTAACGACGATGTTAACCATTTCTAATTTATTGATGACAACCACCTGTGTTAATGTTAATCATTGGCATGGATAACAGCAATATGTTACTCCTCATTATATAAGTTGGCTTTAGGGTGCGAAATAGCGTACCCGCCAGGGACGATAAAGATTCATTTTGGCAAAATAATTATGATGGCTATTAAATTATTCATCCGATTGTTTTGCGCCGGCGGTGAATCTTCGACAGGAAGCGGAGGGTTTATGTTACCAGGACAGGGTAAGTTCGGCATTATTATCAGTAGAATACCGGTGATGCAGTCCGGTTTGAAGGCCATCGTTGGGGAGCATCTCCCTGATTATGAATTGAGTTTTTGTCGTTCTCAGGATGAGCTAACCCTGCTGCAATTGCGCCGCGCAGTGTTGGTTATCGCTGATCTTTCCGGTGAAATAGAGCATCCAGGAAATATTTGTGAACACTACTACTCTTTAATGACCCAATACAGGGATATACACTGGGTCTTTATGGTAGGTAGCACCTGTTTTCCGTTAGCCGTTCAATTATTAATGCGTCCCGAAAGTACGTTAATTTCAGACAGCGAGCCGGTAAAACGCCTTATCGAAGTGGTTCGCGCCGGTGGTCTTGCCGCTGAGCGTATTAGCCAGACGTTGTTTTCTCCTGAAGTTGAACGCATCGGTGAAGAACAGCAAAAGATGGTCATTTTGACTCTTTCTGAGCGTAAGGTATTGAGGCTGCTTGCAAAAGGGTGGGGAATTAATCAAATTGCTGCTTTATTGAAGAAGAGCAATAAAACCATAAGTGCGCAGAAAAATAGTGCTATGCGCCGCTTATCTCTGCGTAGTAATGCAGAGATGTATGCCTGGATTAATAGTGCACAGGGAATGAAGGAGCTGAATATTTATTCAGCCTATGGAGATCAAACAGAATGGAAAAAGACTTCACAACACGATATATCGCTATCGTAGAGAAATGTGCGATGACGGAAGTGGCTCTTCGCCACATCTTACTTAATGAAAGTGGTAAGAATTATCGTATTCAATTCTTTAAAGATACTAAAGCATTAAAACGAGAGTTTCAGTCTGAAGATTTTTCTGCGATTATTTTTTCCCTTTCAGGGAACCGCAGGTCCCGTCTTGAAAGTTTGCTCTTTCTCCATGAGATCGCGCGTTATTGCCCCGAAACGCAAAGAATTGTCCTGGCTAATGATGAAGCGGAAATGCGTTTGGTTAGCCATTTGACGCCTTCCCGTTTACACGGCATTCTGAATAAATCGGCCTGTCGGATCCAACTGCAGGAATATTTGCTTCAGCTTCTCGAACATAGCTACCAGACTAATGAGGGATCGGTATGTCAAAAGCAGAACATTTCTAGCCAAATTTTGAGCCCAACGGAACATACCATCCTACGATATATGTCTTATGGCTACTCATTACCTGAAATAGCGACACAGCTGGAAAGAAATATTAAAACGATTCGGGCCCATAAGTTCAATGCCATGACCAAGCTTGGCGTCAGTTCTGATATAGGACTACTGAGCGCGGCAGACATTTTAATGCGCCTGTCGGCGAATAATGACGATGCCAGAGTTATGCGCCTTGCTCAGTAGCGCCAATGGTCTATTAAAGACAAACATCAATCCACTTAGCATCAGTCAACTGCGCCATCCGCTCGGGTGAAATGCGAACGGCGCTATGAATTGATCCTGCTGCTGGCAGCACTTCCGGGTACTGCCTCAGTGAGATATCGCAGTACACCGCCAGCGGAACTTCCAGACCAAAGGGGCACACGCCGCCAATGGGGTGTCCCGTTAGCGTAATGACCTCATCGCTGCTGAGCATGCGCGCTTTGGCGCCAAATGCCTCCTTTAGTTTTTTATTATCCAGGCGTGCATCGCCTTTTGCGACAACGAGCACAACCCTTTCTTTTATTTTTAAAGACAGGGTCTTGGCTATTTGCCCGGGTTCAACATTATGTGCCGCTGCGGCTAACGCTACCGTGGCCGTGCTCTGAGTAAGTTCGATGATTTCGATATCGGGGGCGCGCTCAGCAAAAAACTGCCGCACGGACTGCAGACTCATTGGAATCTCCTGATTAAGGCTTGTTAAAAATCTGTCACAAGCTTCGCAAAGTGTAAATATCTCTCGTTGATAATCAAGATTCTTTCTAATTTCTGGATCTCCTTCACATTCGCCGCAACCGGTTACTGTAACCGGTTGCGGTTATTCATGGAGACATGAATACTGACAAGGTAACTTCCCTGCGTCACCTATAACAAAAGAGCCGAAGATGAATCGAACGTACCTGAGCACTAAAGCCTGCGGGTTATCAAATCTGGTCGCCCACTCGCAGAAGCAGATTCATCACAGCGGCAGGATAATCGTTGTTGGGCCTGTTCATCTAGCCTGTCAGGAGGGCTGCTATGTCTGCTAACCATGCTGCATTTAATCTGATATTTCGCTTCGTAGAAAATTACATCAGCCCTGTCGCCGGGCGCATCTCATCTCAGCGCCATGTGATGGCTATCCGCGACGGTTTTATCTCCGCCATGCCGTTTATGATTGTCGGCTCTTTTCTGCTGGTATTCGCTTATCCGCCGTTTTCACCGGATACCACATGGGGATTTGCCCGCGCCTGGCTGGATCTGGCAAAAGAGTTTGAAGGGCGAATTCTGACGCCGTTCGATATGACGATGGGTATTATGTCGATCTACATTTGCGCCGCGATCGCCTATAACCTCGGCAAGCATTACGAAAAAACCAATCAGCTCGACCCCTTTATGTGCGCCATGCTGTCGATTATGGCCTTCCTGCTGGTGGCGGCGCCAAAAACGAACGGCAACCTGCCGGTAGATAGCCTGGGAGGAACCGGGATATTTACGGCGATTCTTGTAGCGGTCTACTGCGTTGAAATGATGCGTTTCCTGAAAGCGCATAATATTGGTATTCGCCTGCCGGATCAGGTGCCGCCGATGATCAAAAACTCATTTGATCTGCTGATCCCGGTACTGGTTGTCGTCCTGACGCTATATCCCCTGAGCCTGCTTATTCAGCATCATTTTGATATGCTGATCCCTCAGGCCATCATGGCTATCTTTAAACCGCTGGTTTCCGCAGCCGACTCGTTACCCGCCATTTTATTGGCGGTTCTGGTGGGCCACCTGCTGTGGTTTGCGGGTATCCACGGTGCGGCTATTGTTTCCGGCATGCTGCAGATGTTCTGGCTCACTAACCTCGGCATGAACCAGCAGGCTCTGGCGCAGGGGGCGCCGCTGCCGCATATCTTTATGGAAGCGTTCTGGACATTTTTTATTGTGATTGGCGGTTCAGGAGCGACGATGGGGCTGGTGTTCTGCTATCTGCGTAGCCGCTCCGCGCATCTGCGGTCGATTGGCCGCCTGAGCGTGGTGCCAAGCCTGTTTAACATCAACGAGCCGGTCATTTTTGGCACGCCTATTGTGATGAACCCGGTGTTCTTTATTCCCTTCCTGCTGGCGCCGATGGTTAACGCCGTACTGGCCTGGGCTGCCATGAAGATGGATCTCATTGGTCGGGTGATTTCGGTTGTGCCGTGGACCGCCCCGGCACCGATTGGCGGCGCATGGGCGCTGGGTTGGGATTTCCGGGCGGCGATTCTGGTGGTTGTCCTCGCGTGCGTTTCCGCGATTATCTACTTCCCCTTCTTCAAGGTTTATGAGAAACAGCTGTTAGCGCAGGAGGCCGAAGAGGCGCAGCGCATTGCGGAAGAGAGCCAGCAGACGGCATAAAAGCAAACGGGCGGCTGAAATAGCCGCCCGTTGTCGTTATCAAAAGATCATTTCAGCGTGCAGTCCCCGCACTGCTGCACATCCGGCAGGCGATAGCGCTGGCAGCAGGTGCGGCGCACAAGCTGTCCTTCACGTAAAACCACGGTTCGCCACAGCGGATTATCCTCGCCGTTGGATAGCTGTTTTTCGAAGAAGCAGCGCTGGCGCAGAGCGGCCACTTTTTCATCTCCCAGCAACGTTTTCATTTCTCCCAGATACCAGTTAATCAGGTAGCCAGTATTGTTCCAGATAAGTTTGCCATTAATATCGCCGGTGGCTTCAAGCGCCTGCACGACGGGTTGTAAAGCCGTGGTGACCAGCTTTTCCATCCGGGACTGCGCGGACTCTGTCGGGGAAGTACCTGCTGAATGAACATCAATCCAGAAACAGGCGGCGCGGCCTGACTCATGAAACTCGACGCGCATATGTTCCGGCGCCAGGCTAATGGCGCGTTCTTCGCTCAACAGCGCCAACATTAAAGGGGGCACCAGTAAACCGATGTACCATTGCGCCCAGAGGGACAGCAGCGGTTTTTGCTCACGGGGTTGACCGGGCTGGTGACGATAAATATGGTCGGACCAGGTCGCGATGAACGAACTCAGCGTCGCGGGCTGTGACCACTCAGCCAGAGTTAGCGCATGGGGAGGGGCTTCTTCATTCAGACGGAGAAAATCCAGCAGATGCGGACGTAACGCGCTAATTTTGTCGCGTATTGAATTTGCCAGTTCACGCTCAGCCGAAGGGAGCGGGGCCCGCCAGATGATCTCAGTATTGAATGCGAGTGAACGGTAAGCCATCGAGTGCCAGATACAAATCTAAATGATAATGATTTCTGATACTAATGCCGTGGTCCCGGCTTGGCAAGTGATTTGTCCGCGCGGCGACTCTTGCCGCGCGGTAAAGGATTAGCTGGCGAGAATGATGTTTCTTCCCATGTTTTTGGCTTCGTAGAGCGCGTTATCCGCCCGTTTCAGGGCGCTGTCGATATCAGCATCCACCAGCGGCGTCATACCGATACTAATGGTCACATTGGTCGCGACGCTTTCGTTAAACATATGCGGGATTTTCAGATCGTAGACCCGCTGACGGATGCGCTCTGCGGCCTGAAGGGCGTTCTCCGCGCTGCTGCTGGTCAACAGCACCATGAACTCTTCACCGCCAAAGCGGGCTACGATATCGCGTGAGCGTACGGCGTTACGAATGGCGGCGGAAACCTGAATTAATGCCTGGTCGCCCATCATATGCCCATAGTGGTCGTTGTAGGCTTTGAAATGGTCAATATCCAGCAGCAGGACGTAATGTCCGGCGCTGTCCAGAGAGAGAACGGTATCCAGACGATTTTGTAAACCCCGACGGTTATACAAGCCGGTAAGCGGATCCAACATACTGAGATCGTTAAGGGTATTACGTTCCTTCAGCAGCTTATCCATTAGTCCCTGGGTGAATATATCGCTGCGTTTCTGAATTAAGCTTTGCAGGGTGATACCCGCAATAGGCAACAAGAAGCACCAGGACATGCGCAACCATTGTTCTCCGCCGCCAAGAATCAGGCAGGTAAGGTAGGTTGGTAAAGAGTGCAAAGTAAAGCCAATGATATTGCTGGAAAAAGCAATAGTGCCAATAAATAACACGCTTAATAAGGCGATCACCAGGTAGTTAAAATGCGGCGGACCCATCATCATTGCTTTTAGCGCAACGTGCCATGCCCAAAGCAGGCCAAATATCAGAGAAATAACCGGAATATTTATTTTGTGCTGAGCGAACTTACAGTGCCACAGCAGCAGGACCGTGCTGCAGGCAACAATCAGAAAACAGGGCAGAGTAAACGTGATGACGGTGAAGAGCGGGCTGACAAGGGATAAGAAAGATGAAACTAAATTAAGCAGTAAAAATAGCCGTAAGGAATACTGATATTTCTGTTCGTAATGGGAGCGCCAGGATTGTGCAGTCATGTCGGAGTTGTCATTATTAATCGTTAAAATTCAATGTGATGTTAGTTTGAAGTGAATAATAAAAAACAGTGCGCAAAATAAGGTTATTTACGAAATAATCAGATTATTTAATATATAATTTCTTTTGCTTAATTTATCACCTTCATGAATGTATGTCATTACTGCAAACGTAAAGAATAAAGGCTTCCCGTTTCCCTGACATGACAAATGATAAAAACTACCATATGATATTGGTTATCATTATCGTTACGAGAGGCGAAAACATGTTGCAGCGAACTTTAGGGAGTGGATGGGGCGTGGTGCTCCCCGGCGTACTGATTGCCGCGCTTGGGTTTGCCGATTTGTCGGTTGATGCCTGGCGCGCATTGGTGGCGCTGGGAATGCTTATGTCAGCGATGATGATTTGGCACCGTCAGCTGCGACATTTCGTTTTGCTGCCGTCATGCGTGGCGTTAGTCAGTGGAATGATGCTGATTATAATGAATGTCAAGCTGATGGGATAAAGCAGAAGGGATAAGAATATTGGTGCGAGGGGGGGGACTTGAACCCCCACGTCCGTAAGGACACTAACACCTGAAGCTAGCGCGTCTACCAATTCCGCCACCTTCGCACAGTATTCTTAATTTTTGATATCGCCTCGTTGGTGCGAGGGGGGGGACTTGAACCCCCACGTCCGTAAGAACACTAACACCTGAAGCTAGCGCGTCTACCAATTCCGCCACCTTCGCCCAGTGCGAGCAATATCAACGTGGATTATGGTGCGAGGGGGGGGACTTGAACCCCCACGTCCGTAAGGACACTAACACCTGAAGCTAGCGCGTCTACCAATTCCGCCACCTTCGCATACCATCGACACTGTAAAAGTATCGTAACCACGGAGGCGCATTCTAGATGTTTTCAGCTTTACGTCAACAGAAAAATGCGCACGCTGTTTTGATTGCTGCAAAAATGGCCGATGGTAGCGCCCGGTTTTGCCGGATAGCGGTTACGCGTATCCGGCCTGCCAGATAAGGGGATTACTTCTTAGCCTGACGCGTCATCACGGTGCGGTAAACCTTAAAGCGACCCGTCTGGGCGATGACTTCATGGAAGCCAAAGGTTTCATCCAGCACTTTCGGGTACGGTAAGAAGGCGTTAGCCACGATACGCAGTTCACCCCCGCTGTTCAGATGACGTACTGCACCACGGATCAGCGTTTGCGCCGCTTCAAGGCTGGTTTCCATGCCATCGTGGAACGGCGGGTTGGAGATGATCATGTCGAAACGGCCATTCACGTCAGAGAAGACGTTGCTGGCAAACACGTCGCCTTCCAGGCCGTTTGCAGCAAGCGTTGCGCGGCTTGCTTCAACCGCCGGGGCGCTCACATCGCACAGGGTTAAGCGCACTTTTGGCGAATGGCTCGCCAGTACGGTCGCCAGTACACCCGCGCCACAGCCGACATCCAGCACTTTGCCTTTCGTATGCGGCGTCAGGGTAGAGAGCAGCAGCTGGCTGCCCACGTCCAGACCGTCGCGGCTGAAGACGCCTGGCAGAGTTTTAATGGTCAGACCGTCAAGCTGATACTCATCCCAGAATTTCTCAGCATCAAAGGTCGCCTGTTTTTCCAGACGGCCGTGATACAGGCCACAGCGACGGGCGCTGTCGATTTTATTCAGCTGCGCATAGCCTTCCAGCATCTGTTCTGCGCTACGAACGCCGCTGCGGTTCTCACCGACCACGAAAATATCGCAGCCAACGGGCAGCAGAGAAAGCAGGTTCATCAGCTGGAACTGGGCTTCTGGCTTGTTCTTCGGCCAGTAGTAGATGAGCGTGTCGCAGTCGGCGATGTCGCTCTGTTCAGCGACCAGGCTAAAGCGCGCGCGGTCGTCCATCTGGCGGCTCAGTACCTGCCAGTGGTGGTAGTATTGGGTGTGGGCACGGCTTTCAGCACAGTCGAAACGTGCGGGCAGGTCATCCTGCATATCTCCGGCAAACAGAATACGGCTTTCTTCGAAATCATCACTGTGACGCAGCAAGACTTCACTTGCCGGGGTAAATGCAGACATGAATTGTTCCTCAATTAACTCAGGCGGGGATTATAGTAGGTAGATGGCGCAGTTTCGACACATTTGCTATATTTGCGCGCCTGAGAGACAGGAGTTTTCCCTATGACATCCCGACGAGACTGGCAGTTGCAGCAACTGGGCATCACCCAGTGGGCCTTGCGTCGCCCGACGGCGTTGCAGGGCGAAATCGCCATCTCCATCCCTGCGCACGTCCGGCTGGTGATGGTGGCGGAGGAACTGCCTGCCCTGAATGAACCCCTTATTGGTGATGTCCTTCGTAGCCTGAAGCTGACCACTGAACAGGTTTTACAGCTTACGCCAGACAGGGTCACCATGCTGCCATCCGACAGCCGCTGCAACAGCTGGCGTATGGGAGACATCGATGAGGTCTCCCTGGAAGGGAGCCAGATCTGCTCGCCAGCGCTGGACGAACTGAAAGCCAACCCAAAAGCGCGCAGCGCGCTATGGCAACAAATCTGCGAATATGAACACGATTTCTTCCCTCACGACGCCTGATCTGACCGCGGCGTACGCGATTGAAACGCGCGCCCATGCTTTTCCATGGAGCGAAAAAACCCTCGCCAGCAATCAGGGCGAGCGGTATCTGAATTACCGTCTGGACGTCGACGGCACGATGGCCGCTTTTGCCATCACGCAGGTCGTTCTGGACGAAGCGACGCTGTTTAATATCGCGGTTGATCCCGCGTATCAGCGCCGGGGGCTGGGAAGAGAACTGCTTGAGCATCTCATTCGCGAGCTCGAAACCCGTGACGTTTTCACCCTGTGGCTGGAGGTGCGCGCGTCGAATGTCGCCGCCATCGCACTCTATGAAAGCTTAGGCTTTAACGAGGCGACTATCCGCCGTAACTACTACCCCACCGCAGAGGGACGTGAAGACGCCATCATAATGGCTCTGCCGCTTGGATAACTAAAATAAGGTTGTAACGATGAAATGGGACTGGATTTTCTTTGATGCCGACGAAACGCTGTTTACGTTTGACTCGTTTGGCGGCCTACAGCGGATGTTTCTCGATTATAGCGTTACCTTCACCGCTGAAGACTTTCAGGACTATCAGGCGGTAAACAAACCGCTGTGGGTGGATTACCAGAACGGTGCCATCACCGCGTTACAGCTGCAGCACCAGCGCTTTGATGTCTGGGCCGAGCGGTTAAACGTCAGCCCGGGTGCGCTTAACGATGCCTTTCTTAATGCCATGGCGGATATCTGCGCGCCGTTGCCGGGCGCGGTTTCCCTGCTGGACGCCCTGAAGGGCAAGGCGAAGCTGGGCATTATTACCAACGGGTTTACCGCCCTGCAGCAGATCCGCCTTGAGCGTACGGGCCTGCGCGATCATTTTGACGCGCTGGTGATCTCTGAAGAGGTGGGCGTACCTAAGCCGGATCCGCGTATTTTTGATTATGCGCTGGAACAAGCGGGCAATCCCGATCGTGAACGTGTGCTGATGGTCGGGGACACCGCGGAGTCGGATATTCGTGGCGGGATGAACGCCGGCCTGTCGACCGTCTGGCTGAATGCACACGGTCGCACGTTGCCGGAAGGTATCCAGCCGACCTGGACCGTCACGTCATTGAACGAACTGGAGCAGCTCCTGTGTAAACAATGATTGCCTGCCCCCCATTGATGGGTAAAATAGCCGCATTTTTCGTATCCCATGATGCGCGGCCTGACGCCGCGCTTATATAGAAGATTTTATTATGACGTTGTCTCCTTATCTGCAAGAGGTGGCCAGGCGCCGTACTTTTGCCATTATCTCTCACCCGGATGCCGGTAAAACGACCATCACCGAGAAGGTGTTGCTGTTCGGACAGGCGATTCAGACTGCGGGTACCGTAAAAGGCCGTGGTTCCAACCAGCATGCAAAATCTGACTGGATGGAGATGGAAAAGCAGCGTGGTATTTCCATTACCACCTCCGTGATGCAGTTCCCGTATCATGATTGCCTGGTCAACCTGCTGGATACCCCAGGGCACGAAGACTTCTCGGAAGATACCTACCGTACGCTGACGGCGGTGGACTGCTGTCTGATGGTCATCGACGCCGCGAAAGGGGTAGAAGATCGTACCCGTAAGCTGATGGAAGTTACCCGTCTGCGCGATACGCCAATCCTCACCTTTATGAACAAACTCGACCGTGACATCCGCGACCCGATGGAGCTGATGGATGAAGTGGAAAACGAGCTGAAAATTGCCTGTGCGCCTATCACCTGGCCCATTGGCTGCGGCAAGCTGTTCAAGGGTGTCTACCACCTTTATAAAGACGAAACCTATCTTTACCAGACCGGCAAAGGCCATACCATTCAGGAAGTCCGTATCGTAAAAGGTCTGGATAACCCGGAGCTGGATGCGGCTGTGGGTGAAGAGCTGGCCGCGCAGCTGCGTGACGAGCTGGAGCTGGTTCAAGGTGCATCTCACGAATTCGACAGAGAGCTGTTCCTGAGCGGTGAAATCACCCCGGTCTTCTTTGGTACCGCGCTGGGTAACTTCGGCGTAGACCATATGCTTGATGGCCTGGTGGAGTGGGCGCCACAACCGATGTCACGTAAAACTGACACCCGTGAAGTGGAAGCGAAAGAAGAGAAGTTCACCGGTTTCGTCTTTAAAATTCAGGCCAACATGGACCCGAAACACCGTGACCGCGTCGCCTTTATGCGCGTGGTGTCCGGTAAGTATGAAAAGGGCATGAAGCTGCGTCAGGTACGTATCGGTAAAGATGTGGTGATCTCCGACGCGCTGACCTTTATGGCGGGCGACCGTTCGCACGTTGAAGAGGCCTATCCGGGCGACATCATCGGTCTGCACAACCACGGTACGATTCAGATCGGCGATACCTTCACCCAGGGTGAAATGATGAAGTTCACCGGTATTCCGAACTTCGCACCGGAACTGTTCCGTCGTATTCGCCTGCGCGATCCGCTGAAGCAGAAACAGCTGCTGAAAGGGCTGGTTCAGCTTTCCGAAGAGGGTGCTGTCCAGGTGTTCCGCCCAATCGCTAACAACGATCTGATCGTAGGCGCTGTCGGTGTGCTGCAGTTCGACGTGGTCGTTGCGCGTCTGAAGAGCGAGTACAACGTGGAAGCGATCTATGAATCGGTTAACGTGGCGACCGCGCGCTGGGTAGAGTGTTCTGACGTGAAGAAATTCGAAGAATTTAAACGTAAGAACGAAGTGCAGCTGGCGCTGGATGGCGGTGATAACCTGACGTATATCGCTCCAACCATGGTCAATCTTAACCTGACGCAGGAACGTTATCCTGATGTTCAGTTCCGCAAAACGCGCGAACACTGATCCCCTCTCAGAGCACGGCAATCGCCGTGCTCTTCTTTATTTCCTGTCTTATTAATCTCTTGCGGAATGTTCTTAATTCAACATTATTTCGCGTCTTTTGCTCGTTTTTTACCCAAATCTGAAAGCGGCACTGTGAGAGTGATCTATATTTAACTCAGTGTTTAACACCGGGCGTGGATGAATTAACTGTTCAATGCATGACTTTGGGTTCTCCATTTTGCCCGTGTGTTCATTCGCAATATATAAAACTAGCAATTAGGGAAGTATGTCGCCCGAATGACGGGTATACACAGGAATACATCGATGAATATGACAAGACTGAAGATTTCTAAAACTCTGCTGGCTGTGACACTGGGTAGCATCCTGGTAAGTGGTTCTGCTCTGGCTGAAACCAGCACTATGGATAAAGCGCAGTCCACCGCCGATACCGCAGGGCAAAAAATCGATAGCTCTATGAATAAAGTCGGTAATTTCATGGATGACAGCTCAATCACAGCAAAAGTGAAAGCCGCACTGGTGGATGATGAAGCTATCAAGAGCACCGATATTTCCGTTAAAACTGACAAGAAAGTTGTCACCCTGAGTGGTTTTGTAGAAAGCCAGGCCCAGGCCGAACAGGCGGTAAAAGTGGCGAAGGGTGTTGAAGGTGTAGCGTCCGTGAGCGACAAACTGCACGTTCGGGACAGCAAAAACGCGTCGGTGAAAGGGTATGCCGGAGATGCAGCCACCACCAGCGAAATCAAAGCTAAACTTTTAGCAGATGACATCGTGCCATCTCGTAAAGTGAAAGTGGAAACCACCGATGGTGTGGTTCAGCTTTCCGGTACGGTCGATTCTCAGGCGCAAAGTGAGCGCGCCGAGTCCATCGCGAAAGCGATCGATGGTGTTAAAAGCGTTAAAAACGATCTGAAAACGAAGTAAATCTGCACCATTCGCCCGTCTGGCTAACGTCAGCGGGCGAAATAAAAATGACTCTGGAAAATCGCCGGTGAGTGACCTGAGCGCGCTCACATTTAGCGGCCGACATTAACTATGGTAAAGGAGAAGCTTATGTTTCGTTGGGGCATTATATTTCTGGTTATCGCGTTAATTGCCGCCGCATTGGGCTTTGGTGGTCTGGCAGGTACAGCGGCATGGGCAGCAAAAATTGTCTTCGTCGTGGGTATTATTCTGTTCCTGGTCAGCCTGTTTACGGGTCGTCGACGTCCGTAGCAAACGCAATATTCCTTCAACAAAAAAAAGCCAGTCCTCGTGACTGGCTTTTTCTTGTTTCAGTCGCTGGTCGGGTGCGCTACTGTGTCATAACAGAAAAATGAAAACAGGAAAGCAGAGGTGGGGCAACGAATTCCCGTTACGCTCGGCAATATTGCGCCGCTGGCGTTAAAGCCGTTTCGCGCAGGCCCGCTTGCGCTGGTGTGTGAAGGTGGCGGACAGCGCGGCATTTTTACGGCCGGTGTGCTGGACGAGTTTATGCGCGCGCAATTCAACCCGTTTGACCTGTACTTCGGGACCTCTGCCGGGGCGCAAAACCTCTCTGCTTATGTCTGTAACCAGCCCGGCTACGCGCGAAAAGTGATCATGCGCTACACCACGGCGAAAGAATTTTTCAACCCGGTGCGCTTTGTGCGTGGCGGGAACCTGATTGACCTTGACTGGCTGCTGGATTCGACCTCAAGCCAGATGCCGCTGGCAATGGATACGGCGGCGCGCCTGTTCGACAGCGGAAAAGAGTTCTGGATGTGCGCCAGCCGTGGTGATGACTACACGCCGGGGTATTTCTCTCCTCAAAAAGAGAACTGGCTGGATATCATTCGCGCCTCCAGCGCCATTCCCGGTTTCTATCGTTCCGGCGCGCTGCTGGACGGCATCGGCTATCTGGACGGCGGCATCAGTGACGCGGTGCCGGTACAGGAAGCTGCGCGACGCGGGGCAAAAACCATTGTGGTGATCCGCACCGTCCCGTCGCAAATGTACTATACCCCGCAATGGTTTAAACGCATGGAGCGCTGGTTAGGCGACAGCAGCCTGCAACATCTGGTCAATATCGCGAAGCAGCATGAAACGACCTACGGCGCCATGCAGCGCTTTATTGAAAAACCGCCGGGTAAGCTGCGTATATTTGAAATTTATCCGCCTAAACCGCTGGTCAGCATGGCGCTGGGCAGCCGCGTTCCTGCGCTGCGTACCGATTACAAAACGGGGCGTCTGTGCGGGCGTTACTTCCTGGCGACAATAGGCAAACTGCTGGCTGAACAACCGCCTATACATCGTCATAAAGCCATTATTACCCCACCGGCAGTGGTGGCGAATGATGCGCTGGCGATGCCGCTGGTGGATGCTCCGCAGGCGAATGACGCATTGTTAGATAATGAGGATCTGGCGTGACGTACCGGTTTATCGATACCCACTGTCATTTTGATTTTCCACCGTTTACGGGGGATGAAGAGCAAAGCATCACGCGAGCTGCACAAGCCGGCGTAGAGGCGTTAATTGTGCCGGCGGTTGAAGCGGCATACTTTGAGCGGGTACTGGATCTCTCAAGGCGGCACCAGGCGCTGTACGCCGCGCTCGGCCTGCATCCCATTGTGATTGAACACCATCTTGATGAGCATATCGACGCGCTGGACGCCATTGTGCAGACGGCTGGCGACAAACTTGTCGCCATCGGTGAGATCGGCCTCGATCTCTATCGCGACGATCCGCAGTTTGCGCGCCAGCAGACGATCCTTGATGCGCAGCTGCGGCTGGCGAAGCGCCACGATCTGCCGGTGATCCTTCACTCCCGTCGAACCCATGACAAACTGGCAATGCATCTGAAGCGTATCGATCTTCCGCGAAGGGGCGTTGTGCACGGTTTTTCAGGGAGCCTGCAGCAGGCGCAGCGCTTTATTGCGCTGGGCTATAAAATTGGCGTCGGGGGTACCATCACCTATCCACGCGCCAGTAAAACCCGCGATGTGATGGCGCAGCTGCCGCTCGAAGCATTATTACTGGAAACCGACGCGCCGGATATGCCGCTCAACGGTTTTCAGGGGCAGCCAAATCGCCCGGAGCAGGCCGCTCGGGTCTTTGACACGCTTTGTGAGCTGCGCGAGGAGCCGGAAGAGGTGATTGCGCATGCCCTGCTGGAGAATACCCGCGCGGTATTTGGTATTACGTTATAGATAAAGCGCCGGTCGGATCACCACGATCTGCTGTTGTTCCAGCGCCCGCGCCAGCGGCTCAATATCTTCTGGCGTGGCGCTGCGCCAGGACGCCGCTTCACCGTAAACGCCGTGAGCATGAAAGGCGTTAATGCGTACCGGGACATTGCCCAACGCGTGGATAAACGCCGTCAGCGCTTTGAGATGCTCCAGATAATCGCACTGCTCCGGGATCACCAGTAATCGCAGTTCCGCCAGCCGCTGGTGGTGTGCCAGCCAGCGGATACTGTGCTTAATCTGCGGATTTTCGCGTCCGGTCAGGAAGCGATGGTGTTCGTTCCCCCAGGCCTTCAAATCCACCATTGCCCCGTCGAATACCGGCAGCAGTTTTTGCCAGCCGGTTTCCCCTAACAGACCGTTGCTGTCCACCAGACACGTCAGGTGTTGCAGGGCGGGATCGGCTTTGATCGCCGTGAAGAGCGCCACCAGGAACGGCAGCTGAGTTGTCGCTTCACCGCCGCTCACGGTAATGCCTTCAATAAAGGGTGCGGATTTAGAGAGCTGAATGAGGATCTCGTCGACGCTAAAACGGTGTGCCATTGGCGTTGCCTGCTGCTGGCACAACTGCAGGCAGGTATCACACTGCTGACACAGACTCTCCTGCCACCAGACCCGCCCGGCCTGTATGTTCAGCGCATCGTGCGGGCAGTGGGGTACGCAGTCGCCACAGTCGTTGCAGCGTCCGATGGTCCACGGATTGTGGCAGGTTTTGCAGCGCAGGTTGCAGCCCTGGAGAAACAGAGCCAGGCGGCTGCCCGGCCCGTCCACGCAGGAGAAGGGGATCACCTGACTAACTAAAGCGCATCTGCTGTTCATGGCTTATCACGCGTGGCTGGCGCTCCAGGATGCGGGTATGTCGGGCGGCTTCTTCTCCAAGCCAGGTGGTGTTAGTGCGTGACCCTGCTTCACGGTATTTCTCCAGGTCGGACAACCGCACCATATATCCGGTCACGCGTACCAGATCGTTACCGGCCACGTTGGCGGTGAACTCCCGCATTCCGGCATTGAACGCACCCAGACACAGTTGTACCACGGCCTGTGGGTTGCGTTTTACCGTCTCGTCCAGCGTCAGGATGTCGCTAATCCCGGCGTGATAGTGCTTGTGGTGTGGCGCCACGCTCAGCAGGTGGCTAATCGGGTCCGGCTCCTCCCCGTAAGGCAACCGCGCGCCCGGCGTCGTACCGATATCAGAGCTTATTCCGGGCTGGGCATGCAGCATCGCACGCTTTTTCCAGCCGTATTTCACCGGCGTGTTTTCAACAAACGCCGCGAGCTGCTCGCTGATGCGATACCCCAGCGCGTTGGCCTGGTCGTCTTTACCGTAACGGCCCTGTGAACCCGCTTTCTCACACAGCACGTTCACCGCTTCGGCCAGGCCGTACATGCCGAACATCGGCACAAAGCGGTCGGGATCAATCAGCCCCTCTTTGACGAGGAAGCTATTCTCAAAGAAGCTGGATTTTTGATACAGGAACTCGCAGCGGGCATTGATGACGGCCAGTTGCTGCTGGCAGTAGTGGGGCAACGTACGGGTAAAAAAGTCTTCGGGCGAGTCGCTGCGTTCGGCAATGGCCTTCAGGTTCAGGCGCACCAGCGTGCTGCCACCGCCTGCCAGCGGCAGGGAGTTGTAACAACTCACGATACCATAACGGCCTTTTGTGAAAATTTTATCATTCACCGGGCCGTTAGAAATATGGGGTTTGCTGCATTCACAGAGGTTTTCGGCCACCCTGAGCAGCAGCGAATCTGGCGTAATATCGGGATCATAAATAAAGGTCAGATTCGGTGCGACCTGCTTCAGCTCTGCATCAGCGCGTAAAATCGCGCGGGTAACGGGCGTGTCCGCCGGGCCAATATTGGCATGCATAAACGCATCCGGAAGCGTTCTGTCGAGATAGCGCCAGAAACGTTTTATTCGGCTATCGATTTCTTCTTGTGTTAGAATACTAACATACGGTTGCAGTAATGCATCAAGATGGCCGAGGAAGACCGGCATCGATGTGACAGAAGGAACATGGTGGTACAGGATGGTCAGCAGTGAGAGCGCGTCATCCAGATCCTTTGCCCCTTCCAGTTCCAGCCATGCCGAGCCGTTGGCGAGGAATCTGGCGTAATCAGGCAGAACATAGCGCGGTTTATAAGGCGCATGGCCTTCGAACATGTCGCAGATAAATCCCTCTTCCAGCGCGGTGCGAGCGGCCTGAGGCAGCGCGGGGTAGGGAAGATGGTTCTCCGCTTCCAGCGCCAGAAAATGACGTTTTTGCTCGGGGGTCAATACCGGGCTTGTCACAATTTGCTGGCAACGTTGTTGCAGTGCGTGAGGGCTGGCGTGGGACATATTCGCTTCCTTTATGGTTCTGCGGATGATGACCGAATTGTAGGAAGTCATCCCGGGGGGACTTTTGATCCCACACCGGGTATCGCTGCTTTAATCAGCAGCGATAGCAGTAAAATTTGAAGTTCATCTCATTACAGTAATGCAAATTTGTACGCAGTTTTCATTAACTGTGATGAATGTCGAAGTGTAAGTGCGGCTGGATGTTAGAATAGTCACAGACCGCAAGGTGAAATTTATACGGCGATGCCGTTGGAGAATGTTATGACCGATTTAACTGCAAGCAGCCTGCGCGCGTTGAAACTGATGGACCTGACCACCCTGAATGATGACGACACCAATGAGAAAGTCATCGCCCTGTGCCATCAGGCGAAAACGCCCGTCGGGAACACTGCAGCCGTCTGTATCTACCCGCGCTTTATCCCCATTGCCCGTAAGACGCTGAAAGAGCAGGGCACGCCGGATGTACGCATTGCAACCGTGACTAACTTCCCGCACGGCAATGACGACATCGAGATTGCGCTGGCTGAAACCCGCGCGGCCATCGCGTACGGCGCTGACGAAGTGGACGTGGTATTCCCGTACCGTGCGCTGATCGCCGGTAACGAGCAGGTTGGTTTTGACCTGGTGAAAGCGTGTAAAGACGCTTGTGCTGCGGCAAACGTGCTGCTGAAAGTGATCATCGAAACCGGTGAGCTGAAAGAAGAAGCGCTGATCCGTAAAGCTTCTGAAATCTCCATCAACGCGGGTGCAGATTTCATCAAAACCTCTACCGGTAAAGTGCCGGTGAACGCAACGCCGGAAAGCGCGCGCATCATGATGGAAGTGATCCGTGATATGGGCGTGGAAAAAACCGTAGGCTTCAAACCTGCGGGCGGCGTGCGCACGGCTGAAGATGCGCAGCAGTTCCTGGCGATTGCCGATGAACTGTTTGGCCCGGCGTGGGCGGATTCCCGTCACTATCGCTTTGGTGCATCCAGCCTGCTGGCGAGCCTGCTGAAAGCGCTGGGTCACGGCGACGGTAAGAGCGCAAGCAGCTACTGATTTTTATCCTGCGGCGGGCCATCCGCCGCATTTAACCTGTTTTCTCGGGGGTTACCGTGTTTCTCGCACAAGAAATTATTCGTAAAAAACGTGATGGTCATGCATTAAGCGACGAAGAGATCCGCTTCTTTATCAATGGCATTCGTGATAATACCATCTCTGAAGGGCAGATTGCTGCTCTGGCGATGACCATTTTCTTCCACGATATGTCGATGCCTGAGCGTGTATCGCTGACCATGGCGATGCGAGATTCAGGAACCGTTCTGGACTGGAAAAGCCTGAACCTCAACGGCCCGATTGTGGATAAACACTCAACCGGCGGTGTAGGTGACGTGACGTCGCTGATGCTGGGCCCAATGGTGGCGGCCTGTGGTGGTTATATCCCCATGATCTCCGGGCGTGGCCTGGGACATACCGGCGGTACGCTCGACAAACTGGAAGCCATCCCGGGCTTCGATATCTTCCCGGATGATCATCGCTTCCGCGACATTATTAAAGACGTTGGTGTGGCGATTATCGGCCAGACCAGCTCTCTTGCTCCTGCCGACAAGCGCTTCTACGCGACCCGCGATATCACCGCGACCGTTGACTCTATTCCCCTGATTACCGCCTCTATCCTCGCCAAGAAACTGGCGGAAGGCCTGGATGCGCTGGTCATGGATGTGAAAGTGGGCAGCGGCGCCTTTATGCCGACCTATGAACTTTCCGCGGCGCTGGCAGAAGCCATTGTGGGCGTCTCCAACGGAGCGGGCGTGCGTACTACCGCCCTGCTGACGGACATGAACCAGGTGCTGGCGTCCAGCGCAGGCAACGCCGTGGAAGTGCGTGAAGCCGTGCAGTTCCTCACCGGTGAATACCGGAACCCGCGTCTGCTCGATGTCACCATGGCCCTGTGCGTGGAGATGCTGATCTCCGGCAAGCTCGCCAGCGATGATGCCGACGCACGCGCCAAACTTCAGGCGGTGCTGGATAACGGCAAAGCGGCAGAGATCTTCGGCCGCATGGTAGCAGCGCAGAAAGGCCCGACCGACTTCGTTGAACACTACGCGAAATACCTGCCAACGGCGACGCTCAGCAAAGCGGTCTACGCCGATACCGAAGGCTTTGTCTCGGCGATGGATACCCGCGCGCTCGGCATGGCGGTCGTGTCGATGGGCGGCGGTCGTCGTCAGGCCTCGGACACCATTGATTACAGCGTCGGCTTTACCGATATGGCGCGTCTGGGTGACAGCGTTGATGGTCAACGTCCGCTGGCCGTGATCCACGCGAAAGATGAAGCCAGCTGGCAGGAAGCGGCGAAGGCGGTGAAAGCGGCCATTACGCTTGATGATAAAGCACCGCAAAGCACACCGACTGTCTATCGCCGTATCACCGAATAGCGGTATACTGATCTGATCGATAATTTTTGAAGCACTACGTACGGAGAACAATTATGAAACGTGCATTTATTATGGTGCTGGACTCATTCGGCATCGGCGCAACCGAAGATGCAGAACGTTTTGGTGACGTGGGTTCCGATACCATGGGTCACATCGCTGAAGCCTGTGCGAAAGGCGAAGCGGACAACGGTCGTAAAGGCCCTCTGACTCTGCCAAACCTGACCCGTCTGGGTCTGGTGAAAGCCCATGAAGGTTCTACCGGTAAAATTGCAGCCGGTATGGACGTCAATGCGGAAGTGGTAGGCGCGTACGCCTGGGCGCACGAGCTCTCTTCCGGTAAAGATACCCCGTCTGGCCACTGGGAAATCGCCGGCGTGCCGGTTCTCTTCGACTGGGGTTACTTCTCCGATCACGAGAACAGCTTCCCGCAGGAGCTGCTGGACAAGCTGGTTAAGCGTGCCAATCTGCCGGGCTACCTCGGTAACTGTCACTCTTCCGGTACCGTGATTCTGGACGAACTCGGTGAAGAGCACATGAAAACCGGCAAGCCGATTTTCTACACCTCTGCCGACTCCGTGTTCCAGATTGCCTGCCACGAAGAGACCTTTGGCCTGGATAAGCTTTACGAGCTGTGCGAAATCGCACGTGAAGAGCTGACCGAAGGCGGCTATAACATCGGGCGCGTGATTGCACGTCCGTTTATCGGTGATAAAGCGGGTAACTTCCAGCGTACCGGTAACCGTCATGACCTGGCCGTTGAGCCACCGGCACCGACCGTACTGCAGAAGCTGGTTGACGAGAAAGACGGCCACGTGGTGTCCGTGGGGAAAATTGCAGACATCTATGCCAACTGCGGTATCACCAAAAAAGTGAAAGCCACCGGTCTGGATGCGCTGTTTGACGCCACCATCAAAGAGATGAAAGAAGCGGGTGACAAGACTATCGTCTTCACCAACTTCGTGGACTTCGACTCCTCCTGGGGCCACCGTCGTGACGTGGCCGGTTATGCCGCGGGACTGGAACTGTTTGACCGCCGTCTGCCGGAGCTGATGGAGCTGGTGGGTGAAGATGACATTCTGATCCTGACCGCCGACCACGGCTGCGACCCAACCTGGACCGGTACCGACCACACACGCGAGCACATTCCTGTGCTGGTGTACGGCCCGAAAGTGAAACCTGGCTCACTGGGCCACCGTGAAACCTTCGCCGATATCGGTCAGACTATTGCGAAATACTTTGGTACGTCCGACATGGAATATGGCAAGGCCATGTTCTAAACACATCCGGGCGTATCCCCTCTCCCTTCGGGAGAGGGAGAACACCATGCAGGCCGGGCAGGCGCCGCCGCCGCCCGGCAAAAACACGATAAAAGGAACTGAAGATGGCAACTCCTCACATTAATGCCGAAATGGGTGATTTCGCTGACGTCGTATTGATGCCGGGCGACCCGCTGCGCGCGAAGCACATTGCAGAAACTTTCCTCGAAGACGTGCGTGAAGTGAACAACGTTCGCGGCATGCTGGGCTTCACCGGTACGTACAAAGGCCGCAAAATCTCCGTGATGGGTCACGGTATGGGTATCCCATCCTGCTCTATCTACACTAAAGAGCTGATCACCGATTTTGGCGTGAAGAAAATCATTCGCGTAGGCTCCTGCGGTGCAGTACGTATGGACGTTAAGCTGCGTGATGTGGTTATCGGCATGGGCGCGTGCACGGACTCTAAAGTTAACCGTATGCGTTTCAAAGACCATGACTTTGCCGCCATCGCTGACTTCGGCATGGTGCGTAACGCGGTTGACGCCGCAAAAGCGCTGGGCGTAGACGCACGCGTGGGTAACCTGTTCTCTGCTGACCTGTTCTATGCACCAGACGGCGGCGAGATGTTCGACGTGATGGAAAAGTACGGCATCCTGGGTGTGGAAATGGAAGCGGCTGGGATCTACGGTGTCGCGGCTGAGTTTGGCGCGAAAGCACTGACCATCTGCACCGTGTCTGACCATATCCGTACGCACGAGCAGACGACCGCTGCTGAGCGTCAGACCACCTTCAACGACATGATCAAAATCGCGCTGGAATCCGTTCTGCTGGGCGACAAAGAGTAATGTTGTACTGCCGGGCGGCGTCCGCTGCCCGGCATGCTCTTCCCGGTTACAAATACACCACGCTGATGGTCGCCTGACCGTCAAACTCCGTATCTTCCGTTAAAGACAGATTCTTCAGATTCTCGACCGCCAGCGACACGTTCAGCGGGAAAGAGACGCTGGTGACCGCCATCGGGTCGTTTTTGCCCGCCGGTGCAACGCTCATCAGACCCAAATCTTTATTGGCGATGGTACCACCGTTGGCTTTCTGCCAGCGGCTCACGCCCGCTCCCGCGGTCACGGCCGTACGGATAGGCTCAGCGTTATTGCCGTTCGCCGTCACATCGCCTGGCGTGGTGTAGATGGAGTACGCGCCGATGTTTTTACCATCGTGCGTTTTGCCCAGCCCAAAGGTGTTCATCGCACCGCGAAGCTCACCGCCGTTAGCATTGGCGTTTTTCACCTTCAGGTTACTGCTGCCCGTGCTGGCGTTGGAATCGGTACGGTTATCCGCAATGCTCCAGCCCACCTTTGTTGGCGTTGGGCAGTTGATCGTCAGCATCACCCCTTTTTCGCCCAGCTGCGTAGCCTGGGTTTGCGACAAATCGCCAATATGAATCCTGCCAAAATCGATCACGCCATCATTGCTCAGCTCCGGTACACACGAGGCACCGGCAAGCGAGGCTTTGACTTTCAGCACGGCGGTATCGCCCGCGTGTGCGGATGTGGCCGCCAGGGCCAGCGCGACAACGAGTAAACATTTTTTCATTGTTAATCCTTAACATAAATAAAAAGCATGACATTGCGGGGTATTAACCCGTCAGTATTTGTAACGGTAGTGCTTTTCTACGCTTCACGCAGGCAGGTACCTGACGCGTGAATGGGGTTATTCCTGTGTTAATAATTCCCAGGCCATATTGCTCTCAAGAAGGGTATTGTCAGCAATATGACGAAGCTGGCTGTTATTAATGACGGGAACAATCTTAAGGGTGAAGCTCATGTGTTTACCCCGCACCGGCACGGCATTTTGCCGGGCAACGAGACCTTCATTATTTTTGATAAACGCGCGTTGCGTCGGGCTGGAGGAGGGCGTAAAACCGATACGGTCCGTCGTTTTCGCCAGCGTGCAGGCATGCCCGTCAACCACCATATTGTCGGCAATAATGGCCAGTCGCCCGTCCTGACCAAAGAGAACTCCCCCGTTGACGCCGGCAGTGGACTGCAGAAACAAGGCCATCACTCTCGGCTCCGGGCAGAAAACATTGGCCGTAATTTCTTTGGCCGGCATCCGGTTCCAGTTCTTCTGCGAGGCGGCGATATCCGACGGTTTGAGTTTTCCAAACGAGACAACAGGCTGCGAAAACGTAACCTGACACTCTTCACTGGACGCGCGTGCGGAGAAGAGCAAAATCATGCTGGCAAACGCCGCGAATAAAAGGGAATAACAGGTTTTCACTGGCACATTCCTTCTGCTTTTTCGTAATAGGACTCGGTATTTTTGTCTTCGCTGAGCGAATACGTGATGTGGCAAATTTTTGCCATGTTGTCGTCCACCACATACAGGGCGGGCGCATCCGTGGCGTCGGGAATAAACACGCTGCCGTTATCCATTACGCTCACGATATAACGGCTGTCTTTATCCACCACGCTAAGCCCTCTGGCGAGCCATGACCCGTCAGGGCGTTTCACGCTCAGCATTAGACGACGCGTGTTCAGCACGTGGAAATCCACCTGCGCGAATGAGCCGTAAGCTGCGGAAACGGTCTGTATCCCGTTTGATAAATCCATTCCCTGTGGCAGGGAGCTGGCATCAATGACAATCTGAGAGGTTTGCCACTCGCGCAGACCCGGCACCACGGCTTGTCCCCACGCATCGGTCCAGACGGTTCCATCGGGCGTGGTGATTTGAATACCGCTTTCCGGCTCGCTTAATCGCGCAATGCCAAAGGTGTCTTTAATCGGGTAGGGTGCAAACGTAATGCCATGACCATGCAGGGCGATACCGCCGCTGAGGGAGGTGCTGTAATTATGCTGGTTCCCGTCATTCAGCCCTGCGGCCATGCCCAGCTGTGCATAGTGCAGGTTGGTGCTGACATTGCCGTTAAACGACTGGGTCTTGTCCTGATTATCGCGATCGACCGAGAGGTTGTAATTGGTGTTCTGACCCCACGATCCGCTGTCCTGAATACCGAGGTTTTGTTTTTCACCCTGGCTGCGCATATAGGTACTGATGCGCTCAGTGCCAAACGGAATGACCAGATTAAGATAGAGCAGGTCGCCATCACTTGTGCCGCCCTTCTCCGTCTCACTGCTGCTGAGGGCGTGCTGCCAGTTCACTGAGAGCGACGTGTGCCCCAGACTCTTGCCCCAGGAGACCATCAGGTAGCGGGAGCTACTGCTCTCTTCATCGCCGGCATTCTCGCTGTACTGGAAAGAAAGCGAGCCAACCCACGCGTTGTTCCAGTTGAGGCTGGTATTCCAGGCGCTTTGATAGCGCTGGGATTCAGCGTCCATCGCCTCGTTTAACTCCCGGTAGCCGGTGCTGTAGGTTGATGCGCTGACCCCAAGCGTGAGTTGCTCGGGCAGGGAAAGGTGACTTTGCAATTCTATCTTGCGGCCATTTTGTTGACCGTAGAACTGCGCGCGGCTCATCTGAACGCTGGGAGAAAGCAGCCAGTACTCGGCTGGCGACCATTCCAGCATCGCCCCGAGGGCCTGATACTGCTCTGCCAGCACGCCCGCCGTGACGCCGGTGAGCTGGGGCGTAAACCGGGTTCCGTCAGAAAAATTAAATACCCAGGGCGACCCCTGTTCATCCCCGGTATCGCGAACTTTACCCAACGAGACGCTGAGCCCTTCGGTGCGCGTCATCCCGCTCACGTTCAGTGAGGAGGAGGGAACCGTAAACGTCGTGGTGGAACCGTCGGTTTCGACCACGCTGATGTCCAGATCCACGTTGCCACGCACCACCGGGACATCGGTCAGAGTAAACGGACCGGCATTCACCAGCGAAGAGTAGATAACCTGCCCGGACTGACGAACGTCAACGCGCGCCTGGTTGGTGCGGGCGATGCCGGAAATGGTCGTCGCCGGAATATTCGGTTGCAGGCCCGTTTCCGGCAGGAACTGAACGCCATTAATTTGTGCGCCACTGAACAGCGCCGAGTTGACGTTAATCTGCCCCGCCTGAATGCGAAGTTTCCGTTCTTCGAAGACGTGTTCCGCGTAGGTATAGAGATTCTCTGTGCTGCGGGTTCCGTTATCGTCGGTCAGGATAAAGTTGCTGCGCAGCGTCCAGTTCGCCACGTTGAGACCGGCGCCAATATTGCCCTGGGAAAAGGTACTGTTTCCGCCGCTGCCGTACTCGTTGTAGTTGCTGAACGCACTGTAATTGATAAGACCCGCCGCACCGCCGTGTGCGTAGTATTTCGCGGCATAAAAACCATTGTCCATCGCCTCTGCGGGAACATAAATCTCAAGCGACTCCGCGTTGGGCAGCAGCGTGACGGTGGCCGTCGGGTAATCTTGCAGAAGATTATGGCAGGGCTCTTTTGCATCGATATTCAGCGGAAGAAGACCTGCCGCACGGGTAAAGTCATCATCCAGACACAGTTGCCCTTCCTCTCCCACGCGGATCGCAAGCGTGCCTTTATCGACGCCGTTAATTTTTACCTGCACGGCATGCGGCCCCGGCAGGTATCGCTGGGCCTGGGAGAAGTAATGGGCGAGGTTGGTGCTGATACCGCGGGTCGCCAGAATATCGGTATTAAAATCCATACCGGCCGCCGATACCGACTGGGCGGGCAATGTCAAAGCCCCCAGTATGGCGGCGCGAAGCGTCTGATTACGCAAAGAGAACTCAATCACCAAAACATCCCTGTCTTACTGGCGCGTCAGGGAAGCGGTAAAGCTCTCAACTTCAATCCCGTAGCGGCTGGCCGGATTGAACTCAATGGCGTTATCGGTGCCGTTAACCGGGGTGTCGGTCTGCACCGTCATGGTCTCTCCCGGCAGGATAAACGTCTTGTTGACCAGACCTTCCGTATGCGAAGGCAGTAAGGTGACAGAGGTGGAGAAACGGACCACGTAGGCGGACGGATTCTGCACCTTGACCTCTTTCCCGGTGACTGACCAGGTCAGTAATTTCCAGGCGTCGGTGACCACCGGCAGATCTTTGGGATGGATCAGAACCGGTAAATCCTGACGCAGGTTGATCCCGACCTTCACGTTTTTATCCGTGCTTTTGGGCGGAATACCTTCGAACACCACGCGTTTGTACTGTTCAACGCTAAGCGGTTTGTCGGTTTCAAGAATAAAGCGAACCTGTTGCTCCTGGCCTGGCTCGAGGCGTACCACCGGCTGGGTGACGTTGAGTTTTACCCCCTGGTCGCCCCCGATATCCCGGATGGAGGTGTAAAGCAGGGTGGGAATGCTGTCGGTGTTTTTCACGCTCATGACGCCGCCATGGTTCGCTTCGTCAATCAGCAGCAGGGTGGTTTCAGGCACCATTCCGGCGGCAAAAAGCGAAGCCGGAAGGGCGAGGCACAGTGAGCAGATCAAACGTGTTGATGTGTGGATCGTAGACATAGTGGGTTTCATTCGCTGGTCAGGAAAAAAACTCCCCATGTAACTGGAGAGTTTTGCGTCAGGGGGCTGGATTAGAGGTAAACCAGGGTGATCGTTGACTGGCCTTCAAGCTCGGTTTTGTCGGTCAGGGTCAGCTTGTCGCTTGGGGCTACGGCCAGCGCAATCTTCAGCGGGAATGCCGCGCTCATGAAGGCTAAAGGCGCACGCTGGCCGCTTTTGGAAACGGTCATGACGTCGGTGCCATCGTTGGAGAGGATGCCGCTGGTCCACATGTTCATCCAGCTTCTGCTGCTGATCGTGCCGCCGGTATACAGGGTAGCCGCAATAGGCTGTACCGCCGCGCCGTCTGCGGTAACGGAGGTCAGGTAGGTAGAAATGGCATACGCACCAATGTTCTCGCCGGCGCTGGTTTTACCTACGCCGTTCAGTTGACTGGAGCCAGATGCCTGGCCACCGTTTGCGGTAGCGTTATCCACGTGGAACTGGTTGGCTGGCAGGCTGGCACCGGCGTTGGAGTCCGCACGATCGTCGTGAAGCGTCCAGCCCACGCGTGTGGCGGACTGGCACTTGATGGTCAGGGTGACATCTTTATGGCCTGCCTGATATGGCACGCTGGAGGAGAGGGAGTCCAGACCGATTTCACCGAAGTTGGCCAGACCCCCGTTGCTGATTTCCGGCACGCAGCCTGCGCTGGTCAGTGAGCCCTGTACTTTGAGCATGGCGGTCGGTTCTGCGCAAACGGCTGTTGCCGCCATGGATAGCACGGTGGCAAGAAGAAGCTTTTTCATTGTTATTCCTTAACCTGAAAGAGAGTGACTAAAAAAGATATTTTTAGTCCGCAAAGTGCTTGCATGAATACACGTGTTAAATAACAAGCGCCGCTGATTCTATTAATGATTCACAGAATGCAATAATTAGATTTTCTAACGAGCACATTGAGATTTTATTAAGTCATTACAATCAGATATGAATGGATTTATATTCTGCTTTAAAACGGCGGAATATCTCCGCCGGAGAAAAGAAAACATGACCTTAACGTATCAGAGATAAACCAGCGTAATGGTGGTTTCGCCGCTCAGTTGAGCTTCATCAGTCGTGGTCAGGCGATCGGTATTCACAATGGCCATCGAGACTTTAAACGGGAAGACGACGTTGGTAATCGCCAGCGGAGAAGATTTGCCTGGGGTGGTCGCCGTCATAATTTCTGCGTTACCGTTGGCAATAATACCGGTACTCAGGTTACGCCACATGTATTCGCCATTGCTGTTGACGTACGCCGGGGCATAAATGGCCTGAGCCGGAAGACCATTGGCGGTAACTTCATTCACGCGCGTTGCGATGGCATACGCCCCAATCTTTTCGCCCGCCGCCGTGGTGCCAACGCCATAGGTCGTACCAGCGCCCCAGGCATCACCCCCGTTATCCGCCGCATCGCGGATGTAGAACTGGCTGGACGTCAGGTCATTTGCCGCATTGGTATCTTCTTTATTGTCCGCGATGCTCCAGGCCACTTTGGTCGCTGAAGGGCAGGTAATGGTTAACGACATGTCCTTTTGACCCATCTGATTCGTCTGGGTAGGAGAAAGTTGATCCAGGGCGATGGTGCCAAAATCGATTGAACCGCCATTGCTTAATTCAGGCGTACAGGACGCATTATTCATTTTGCCTTTCACCTTCATCACAACGGTAGAGTCGGCGAGCGCAGCGTGAGAAGCCACGGCAATCAGAGTGGCGAGAAGAAGTTTTTTCACTGTTATTCCTTAACCAAAAAGTGGACATTTTCTTGTGTGCGTGTAATTAACGTATTGATTCACAAGCGCGGGAATTCTATTAATGGTCAGAGTTATTTGTGAAATGAGAAATTCTACACTCGGTTGTGAGTTTAATTAAGGGCTGTAAATACAATCATGTATGTATTTACGTCTTGCGAATAATATGATGGATGCAGTATGAATAAAGGAATAAAAAACGGCGAATTAAATTCGCCGTCAGAGATACGTTATCGCCTGAGCGATAATTTAATTAGAGGTATTTTAGCGTAATGGTCGCCTGACCATCCAGTTCGGTATCTTCGGTAATGCTCAGTCTGTCGGTATTTCTGATTGCCATGGAGACTTTCATTGGGAATACGGCTTCGGTAAAGGCCATCGGCACGAGCTCACCCGGTTTGGCGACGGACATGGTTTCGTAGTCATCCAGAACAAGACGACCCGTCGTATTTTTTTTCCATTTAGTCAGATTAGTGCCTCCCGCGGTAATCGCATCAGCAGGTGCGCCGTCTACCGTGACATATGGCAGGTTGGTATACACTGCCCATCCGCCAATCTTCTGACCCTCTTTGGTAAAACCTAAACCGCTTGTGTACTGAGGGCTGAATGTCGAGCTGCCATCAACGGCAGAATCATCGACTTCAATATAATGGCCGTCAGCCAGACTGTCTTTGCGGTTATCGTAAATTGTCCAGCCGACTTTGGTCGCAGAATTACAGGTAATTGTCATGGTGATATCACGCTGGCCGAGCTGGTTATCCTCAGTCGCGCTCAGTGAGCCCATTGATATTTTGCCATAATCTACTGCACCGCCGTTGCTCATTGTAGGAGTACATGACGCGTTGGTCAGTTTGCCTTGCACTTTCATGACGGCGGTGTTAGCCGCATGGGCTGCGGTCATGGACGTTGCCGCAGCGATGGCCGCGACAAGAAGAATTTTTTTCATTGTTGTTCCTTAACGAAGAGAAATTATAGAGCTGTCGACTAGTAATGTAATCAATAGGTTTTATATATGGGTGTAACCACGGGCAGTAGTATATTGTGGCTGCTCTAAATGGTGTATTTAGAATTTCTAAACGGGCAGTAATGAAAATATAAAAGCATAGATGGTGTGAATATTTTCACGCATTTTACGGGCATATTTCCGCTTTTATTGTTCAATTTATTATTGAAAGTTATTAGCGGTTTTCGTAAGGCCGGGAAGCATTCAATGCCTTTCACGACGATAATATAATATTTTTTAATGAGATGGGGCAGGCTGGATCCCTGAAGCCTGCTTAAAAAATAAGAATAAGAGGTTATCGCGTAAACAGGTCACATTACTCGCCCGGCGAAGCACGCCGGGCAACATGGTTTAGCGTACGGCCTGCGAAAGCCAGGCAGAAAGCTCGCCCAACTCGATTGCCTGATCGGGGAACTCGCCACGTAACGCCTCACATGTCAGTTGCACCGTGTCGGCCCGATACAGGCAGCCCTGTAAGCGGCTGGCCAGCGCCTCCAGCGGCGCAGGGTTCAGGCTGTCCGTAAAGACCTGCGCCCGGGTAATGTGGCCTTTTTCCACGTCAAAATGAAGCTCCACGCCGCCCCAGGTGAAGCGCTCGTCCAGCAGGTGCGAGAAGGCCGGCGCCTGACCGAAGTTCCACTCCCAGCTGCTCTGACGGGCAAAGGTTTCCGCAAAGTTTGGCAGATCAGGGGTGTTATCCGGGGAGATCACTTCGGCTTCGACCCGCTCGCCGTAGTGATCGAAAAACGCTTCGCGGATGGCATCGCAGATCTGTTCGTGGGTAATGCCCGGCAGTAATTCGATCAGGTTGGCGACGCGGCCACGCACGGAGGTGATACCTTTGGCCTGCAGTTTTTTCTTATCGGGATTAAGGTAATTCGCAAGACGGCTGAGGTCGGCATTCAGCAACAATGTACCGTGATGGAACCCCCGGTCCAGGGTTTCACGGTAGGCGGAGCCGGAGACTTTGCGATCCCCGTCGGGGGTTTTGACGACCAGATCGTTGCGGCCTGACGCTTCGGCAGTCACGCCCAGCGATGTCAGGGCGTTAAGCACAATCGCGGTGGAAATGGTTTTATCGTATTCAGGTTTGCCCGCCATAAAGGTAAAGCAGGTATTGCCGAGGTCGTGAAATACCGCGCCGCCGCCGCTGCTGCGTCGCGCCAGGCGGACGTTATCCTCTTCCATACGCCGGGTATTACACTCTTTCCAGGGATTCTGCGCACGGCCAATCACCACCGTATCGGCGTTGCGCCATAAAAATAACACCCGTTGAGTGGCTGGCATCTGACGGAAGATGCACTCTTCTACCGCGAGATTGAACCAGGGATCGTGAGAGTCAGAGATAAGCAGGCGTAACGTCGTCATGGCAAAGTTCCTTTTCCGAATCGTAAGCCTACTTTATCACTATTCTTTCTTATCGCCCTCGTCCTCTTCGGGCACCGATTTACTGGCGGTCAGGAGGAAAGGCGATTGCTGCCAGCGGGTGCGTTTACCCTGCAGCAGCGTGCGTGCCAGCACCACACCGATGGCCAACGAGAGCAGCAGCATCAGGCGCAAAATATTGGTGGTGTTGTCCACCTGTTTTGCTTCGGTGGGCAGGGTGTGGGTGTCGAGCGTCAGGCGCAAATACCCGAGCGGACCATTTTTCCCCTGCACGGGTTCGACGATCTGCTGATTGAAATAGCCGCCGGCTTTTTTGCCGTCCAGCGCCAGCCTGTCACGGACGTCAACGTGCTCACCGGCACGGGCGATCAAGTCGCCCTGTTCGTCGTAGACACCAGCATCAAGAATGCGGCTGTTTTCGGTTAACTGGCGTAATATCTGACCTATGCGCTTCTCGTCCGGCGTTTCGGTGCGCATCGCCGGGGCGATGTTGAGCGTGACCTGACGCGCCAGAGTACGCGCCAGTTCCTCAAACTGCGGGTTACGTTGCCGCTGGTGGTTCTGGCTGAACCACGATGCTCCTTGCATCAGCGCGACCAAGAGTGCGAGACATATCAGGACAATCACGGCACGATGAAGTCGGAATTTCAGTTTTGCGCGAGCCATATTCCACCTGCTGAAAATTTACGGCTTAATGTTGCCAGAAGTGATGGTTACAAGGTAGCCTCATGCGTTATTTTCCCTCTGGAACCTTCCGGCGCGAACGAATTCACAGGAGCTTCAATGCCGAACATTACCTGGTGCGACCTGCCTACGGATGTCTCTTTATGGCCAGGATTGCCGCTCTCTTTAAGTGGTGATGAGGTGATGCCTCTGGATTACCACGCTGGCCGTAGCGGCTGGCTGCTGTACGGACGCGGCCTGGACAAACAACGCCTGACCCAATATCAAACCAAACTGGGTGCAGCGATGGTCATCGTGGCGGCCTGGTGCGTAGAGGATTATCAGGTCATCCGCCTGGCAGGTTCCCTGACGCAGCGCGCGACCCGCCTGGCGCATGATGCCGGCCTGGACGTGGCGCCTCTCGGCAAAATTCCACACCTGAAAACGCCGGGTCTGCTGGTGATGGACATGGATTCCACCGCCATCCAGATCGAGTGCATCGACGAGATCGCCAGGCTTGCCGGCAGCGGCGAGCTGGTGGCCGATGTGACCGAACGGGCAATGCGCGGCGAGCTAGATTTCACCGCCAGTCTGAGACAGCGCGTGGCGACCCTGAAAGGGGCGGACGCGAACATCCTGCGCCAGGTGCGTGATGAGTTGCCGTTAATGCCGGGGCTGACGCAGCTGGTGCTGAAGTTAGAAACGCTGGGCTGGAAAGTGGCTATCGCCTCGGGCGGGTTCACCTTCTTCGCCGACTACCTTCGCGACACGTTGCGCCTGACCACCGTGGTGGCGAATGAGCTGGAAATCATGGACGGCAAGCTGACCGGCCAGGTGATCGGCGATATCGTGGATGCCCAGTACAAAGCCAATACCCTGACCCGTCTGGCGGAAAAATATGAAATTCCTGTCGTCCAGACCGTTGCCATCGGTGATGGCGCGAACGACCTGCCGATGATCAAAGCGGCAGGCCTTGGCATTGCCTACCATGCCAAGCCTAAAGTGAATGAAAAGACGGAAGTCACCATCCGTCATGCTGACCTGATGGGGGTGTTCTGCATTCTCTCCGGCAGCGTGAATCAGAAATAACGAGGTAAACCGTGGCGAAAGCTCCAAAACGCGCATTTGTCTGTAATGAATGTGGTGCGGATTATCCGCGCTGGCAGGGGCAATGTAGCGCCTGTCATGCCTGGAACACCATCACCGAAGTGCGTGGTGTGGCGGCTTCGCCGAGCGTGGCCCGCAATGAACGCCTGAGCGGTTATGCCGGCAACGCCGGTGTCGCGAAAGTGCAAAAGCTCTCGGATATCAGCCTCGAAGAGCTGCCGCGTTTCTCGACCGGCTTCAAAGAGTTTGACCGTGTGCTCGGCGGGGGAGTGGTGCCGGGCAGTGCGATCCTGATCGGCGGTAACCCGGGAGCGGGTAAATCAACACTGCTGTTGCAAACGCTCTGCAAGCTCGCCGAACAGATGAAAACCCTGTACGTCACCGGTGAAGAGTCCCTGCAGCAGGTGGCAATGCGTGCGCACCGTCTTGGCCTGCCAACCGGCAACCTCAACATGCTTTCGGAAACCAGCATCGAGCAAATCTGCATGATTGCCGAAGAAGAGCAGCCGAAGCTGATGGTTATCGACTCCATTCAGGTGATGCACATGGCGGATATCCAGTCTTCACCGGGGAGTGTGGCGCAGGTGCGTGAAACCGCCGCCTATCTCACGCGCTTTGCCAAAACGCGCGGTGTGGCGATTGTGATGGTCGGCCACGTCACGAAAGATGGCTCGCTGGCGGGGCCGAAAGTGCTGGAGCACTGTATCGACTGCTCCGTCATGCTCGACGGCGATGCCGATTCCCGTTTCCGTACGTTGCGCAGCCACAAAAACCGTTTTGGTGCGGTGAACGAGTTGGGCGTGTTTGCCATGACCGAGCAGGGGCTGCGTGAAGTCAGCAACCCGTCTGCCATCTTCCTCAGCCGGGGCGATGAAGTGACCTCCGGTAGCTCGGTGATGGTGCTCTGGGAAGGGACGCGTCCGCTGCTCGTGGAAATTCAGGCGCTGGTGGATCACTCAATGATGGGTAACCCACGGCGTGTGGCCGTTGGCCTGGAACAAAACCGCCTGGCGATCCTGTTGGCCGTACTGCACCGCCACGGCGGCCTGCAGATGGCGGATCAGGACGTGTTCGTCAACGTGGTCGGCGGGGTCAAAGTCACTGAGACCAGTGCGGATCTGGCGCTGCTGCTGGCAATGGTCTCCAGCCTGCGTGACAGACCGCTGCCGCAGGACCTGGTGGTGTTTGGTGAAGTGGGTCTGGCCGGGGAGATACGCCCGGTGCCTAGCGGCCAGGAGCGCATCTCCGAGGCGGCGAAGCACGGCTTTCGCCGCGCCATTGTGCCCGCCGCCAACGTGCCGAAAAAAATCCCGGAAGGGATGCAGGTCTTTGGCGTGAAGAAACTCGCAGATGCGTTAAATGTCTTTGACGACTTATAATTACGTATTCGATTTTGCAGGAGGCACCGTAATTTATGTCATCATTTGACTACATCAAGACCGCAATCCGCCAGAAAGGCTGCACGCTGCAGCAGGTGGCGGATGCCAGCGGCATGACCAAAGGCTACCTGAGCCAACTGCTGAACGCCAAAATCAAAAGCCCCAGCGCACAAAAGCTGGAAGCGTTGCATCGCTTTCTGGGGCTTGAATTCCCGCGTATGCAAAAGAACGTCGGCGTGGTATTTGGCAAGTTTTACCCGCTGCATACCGGGCACATCTATCTGATCCAGCGTGCCTGTAGCCAGGTGGACGAGCTGCATATCATCATGGGTTACGATGAAACCCGCGACCGTCAGCTGTTCGAGGACAGCGCCATGTCGCAGCAGCCAACCGTGCCGGATCGCCTGCGCTGGCTGCTGCAGACCTTTAAGTACCAGAAAAACATTCGTATTCATGCTTTTAATGAAGAGGGCATGGAGCCGTATCCGCACGGCTGGGATGTGTGGAGCAATGGCGTCAAAGCGTTCATGGACGAAAAGGGGATCACCCCGAACTGGATCTACACCTCTGAAGAGTCCGATGCGCCGCAGTTCCGCGAGCATCTGGGCATTGAAACCGTGCTGATCGATCCAAAGCGTACCTTTATGAACATCAGCGGGGCGCTGATCCGCGAAAACCCGTTCCGCTACTGGGATTACATCCCAACCGAGGTAAAACCGTTCTTTGTACGCACCGTTGCGATTCTGGGCGGCGAGTCGAGCGGGAAATCGACGCTGGTCAACAAGCTGGCCAACATCTTTAACACCACCAGTGCGTGGGAATACGGGCGTGATTACGTCTTCTCTCATCTGGGCGGTGACGAGATGGCGTTGCAGTACTCCGACTACGATAAAATCGCGCTCGGTCATGCGCAGTACATTGATTTCGCGGTGAAATACGCCAATAAAGTGGCCTTCATTGATACCGATTTCGTCACCACCCAGGCGTTTTGCAAAAAATACGAGGGACGCGAGCATCCGTTTGTACAGGCGCTGATAGACGAATACCGCTTTGACCTGGTGATTTTGCTCGAAAACAACACCCCGTGGGTTGCCGACGGGATCCGCAGCCTCGGCAGTTCCGTCGACAGAAAAGAGTTCCAGAGCATGCTCATCGACATGCTGCACGAAAATAACGTGGAGTTTGTGCATGTGGAGGAGTCAGATTACGACAGCCGTTTCCTGCGCTGCGTAGAACTGGTGAAAGAGATGATGGGGGAGCAGGGGTAATTCCCTCATCCTCACCCTCTCCTGAGGGAGAGGGCCGGTGTGAGGGGGAACACCCCCCTCAATACTCCACCACCACTTTGCCACGCATATGCCCGTCCAGCACTTTTCGGTGCGCTTCGGTGATGCTTTCGACGCTCAGCCCGTGTAGCGTTTCGCTCAGTGAGCTTTCCACCACGCCGTTATCCACCAGCTTCGCAACCTCGTTTAAGATCTCGCCCTGACGCGCCATGTCGGCGGTCTGGTACATGCTGCGGGTGTACATAAACTCCCAGTGCAGCGCGGCAGATTTGGATTTCAGCTTGTCCTGGTTCAGCGGATGTGCGTTCTCAACGATGGAGCAGATATGCCCCTGCGGTGCGATCAGTTCACTGACGGCATCCCAGTGGCCGTCGGTATCATTGAGAATGAAAATGTAATCCACAAACGTCAGGCCCTGTTTAGCCAGTTCACCTTTCAGGTCACGGTAATTCACCACGTGATCGGCACCGCGATCGCGACACCACTGAGCAGAATCTTCCCGCGAGGCGGTCGCGACGATCTTCACGTTGCTGCGATGTTTCGCAAACGGGATCGCCAGCGATCCTACGCCCCCCGCGCCGCCAATAATGAGCAGCGTTTTGTCCGGGCCGGCATCCTGGATATTCAGCCGTTCAAACAATCCTTCCCAGGCGGTGAGGGCGGTTAACGGCAAGGCGGCTGCGGCAGCCCAGCCGAGGCTTACCGGCTTATGCCCGACAATGCGCGCATCGATCAGCTGATGGGTGGTATTGCTGCCCGGGCGGGTAATATCGCCCGCGTACCACACTTCATCCCCCGGTTTAAAACCGCTAACGCCTGCACCCACGGCTTTCACAATGCCGCTGGCGTCCCAGCCGAGAACGCGTGGTTCCGTCAGGCCGCTTCTGACGATGCCCGCGTGAACTTTGGTATCGACCGGGTTGATGGAAACGGCTTTTACCTCAACCAGCAGATCGTGCTCGCCGGGCTGCGGCATCGGTTGGGTAATTTCAATGAAATCAGCAGGACTGTCTGGATTAACGGCAATGGCTTTAACTGACATGGTGAGCTCCTTTAGGGAAAGCGTGTTGTTGAGACTAGTCTATTAAGTGCTCAGCCGCGTGATAAGATGGACAATTAAGAACGAAGTGTTCGCACAGGATGAACAATCATGTTTAAACAACTTCAGGATATGGCGCTGTTTGCGCTGGTGGCAGAGCTGGGCAGCTTTACCGCGGCGGCACAGAAAGCTGAGCTGCCGAAATCCAGCGTCAGTCAGCGAATCAGTCAGCTTGAGCAGCAGGTGGGGATCCGCTTGCTCAATCGTACTACGCGCAGGCTGAACCTGACGTTCGCCGGCGAGCACTATCTGGTTCACTGCCGTGAGATGCTGGCGGCAAGTGAACGGGCGGAGTACGCCATTCAGCGGCTGCGTGAAAACCCCAGCGGTCGACTGCGCATCACCTGCCCGGCCGGGATCGGCGCGACACTGCTGGCGCATTTGAATGCGGAGTTCCAGCTCCGCTATCCGGACGTTTCGCTTGACGTGTCCATTTCTGACGACGTGCTCGATCTGGTCGAGTCAGGTTTTGACGTGGCGCTGCGTACCGGTAAGCCGCAGGACTCCTCCCTGATTGGCCGTATGATCGGTCATTGCCCGCGTTATATGCTGGCCTCACCGACTTACCTGGCGCGCCGGGAGCCGCTGACGCATCCCCGGCAACTGGTGGATCACCGCTGTATTACCCACAAGGCATGGTCTGAATGGCTGCTGCAAAGCGAAAGTGAGGATTACCGTTATCTGCCGGATAACGCCCATCTGACGGATAATCTGGTGTATGCGCGCGAATGTGCCATCGCTGGCGCCGGGATCACGCTGCTTCCCGCTTTTTTGCTTGAGGATAAGGTTGAAAAGGGCGCGCTGGTGAAGGTGCTGCCGGAGTGGAACGTCGAGGGGAACGATTTGTGGCTGGCTTACCCGAGCCGCAAGCTGAACTCGCCGGCGCTGATGCGTTATATCGACTTTGCGATGCAGTGTGATGAGGTGAAGCGGTTTTACGTGGGTGGGTGAAGGTGCGTCACTCACAGGGTGTAGGAACAAACAAAAAAAACGGCAACTGACGTTGCCGTTTTACATTTATTTCGCGATACGTTTGTACTTAATACGTTTCGGCTCCAGCGCATCCGCGCCCAGCGTACGTTTCTTGTACTCTTCGTATTCGGTGAAGTTACCTTCGAAGAACTCCACTTTCCCTTCGTCCTGGTAGTCCAGGATGTGGGTTGCGATACGGTCAAGGAACCAACGGTCGTGCGAGATAACCATTGCACAGCCCGGGAACTCCAGCAGGGCGTTTTCCAGTGCGCGCAGGGTTTCAATGTCCAGGTCGTTGGTCGGTTCATCGAGCAGCAGCACGTTACCGCCAACCTGCAGCAGTTTGGCCAGGTGCAGACGACCACGTTCACCACCGGAGAGCTCGCCCACGCGTTTACCCTGGTCGGTGCCTTTGAAGTTAAAGCGGCCAACGTAAGCGCGGCTTGGCATTTCAGTGTTACCGATACGCATGATATCCAGGCCGCCGGAGACTTCTTCCCACACGGTTTTGCTGTTATCCATGGCGTCACGGAACTGGTCAACGGAAGCCAGTTTCACGGTTTCACCCAGAGTGATTGAACCACTGTCTGGCTGTTCCTGACCGGACATCATGCGGAACAGGGTGGATTTACCCGCGCCGTTCGGACCGATGATCCCCACGATGGCACCTTTCGGTACGGAGAAGGTCAGGTCGTCAATCAGCAGGCGATCGCCATAAGACTTACGCAGATTGGTGACTTCAACCACTTTATCCCCCAGACGTGCGCCAGGCGGAATAAACAGTTCGTTGGTCTCATTACGTTTCTGGTATTCGGTGTTGTTCAGCTCTTCAAAGCGTGCCAGACGGGCTTTGCCCTTAGACTGACGGCCTTTAGCGCCCTGACGAACCCACTCCAGCTCTTTCTCGATAGACTTACGACGCGCGGCTTCCTGAGAGGCTTCCTGCGCCAGACGCTGGTCTTTTTGCTCCAGCCAGGAGGAGTAGTTGCCTTCCCATGGAATGCCTTCACCACGGTCAAGCTCCAGGATCCAGCCTGCAACGTTGTCGAGGAAGTAACGGTCGTGGGTGATCGCCACAACGGTACCTTCGAAGTCGTGCAGGAAACGCTCCAGCCATGCCACGGATTCCGCATCCAGGTGGTTGGTCGGTTCGTCGAGCAGCAGCATGTCTGGCTTTTCCAGCAGCAGACGGCACAGCGCCACGCGGCGGCGTTCACCCCCGGAGAGGTTCGCGATTTTCGCATCCCAGTCTGGCAGACGCAGGGCGTCAGCGGCGCGCTCGAGCTGCACGTTCAGGTTGTGGCCGTCATGCGCCTGGATAATCTCTTCAAACTTGCCTTGCTGAGCGGCCAGTTTATCGAAGTCCGCATCCGGTTCAGCGTATTTGGCATACACTTCATCCAGACCTTTCAGTGCGTTAACGACGTCAGAAACCGCCTCTTCAACGGATTCACGAACGGTGTGTTCCGGGTTGAGCTGAGGCTCCTGCGGCAGGTAGCCAATTTTGATGCCAGGCTGCGGACGGGCTTCACCTTCGATGTCTGTATCGATGCCGGCCATGATGCGCAGCAGGGTGGACTTACCGGCACCGTTGAGACCCAGAACACCGATTTTTGCGCCCGGGAAGAAGCTCAGCGAGATATTTTTAAGAATATGACGTTTCGGCGGGACAACTTTGCCGACACGATGCATGGTATAAACGAATTGAGCCACGTTGGACTTCGCCTCTTTTATCGTGATGAGAAAGAATATCAGCCTCGAAGTGTAGCCTTTTTCCCGTCCTAATCCCAGCCAGGAACGTCGGGAGTGTTAAAACGCGCAAGAAAGGTAAAAAAGTGTCCGCGACGTGGCGCGTTGCAGGATGCCTGGTTAGCATAAGTTAATTAGACTTTGACGTGGCAAGACGCTGCAATTGACGAAAAAACAATGAGGAAGAGCTTGTGGGAAAAGCCAAACAGGTGGTCTGGCGTCTGCTGGCTGCCAGCGTATGCGTGATGGCGGCAAGCCAGACGGTGCATGCCGATTCACTGGATGAACAACGTAATCGCTACGCCCAGATTAAACAGGCGTGGGACAATAAGCAGATGGATACCGTGCAGGCGCTGATGCCGACCTTAAAAGCGTATCCTCTCTATCCGTATCTGGAGTATCGGCAGATCACTGACGATCTCATGAATCAACCCACGGTCACCGTGAATAACTTTATTCAGGCGAACCCGACGCTGCCGCCCGCGCGGACGCTGCAGTCTCGTTTTGTGAACGAGCTGGCACGTCGTGAAGACTGGCGTGGGCTGCTGGCGTTTAGCCCGGAAAAACCGAACACCACCGAAGCCCAGTGTAACTATTACTATGCGAAGTGGGTTACCGGACAGCAGGAAGAGGCCTGGGCGGGCGCGAAAGATCTGTGGTTGACCGGAAAAAGCCAGCCAAATGCCTGTGATTCCCTCTTTGGCGCATGGCGTGCGTCAGGTAAGCAGGATCCGCTGGCGTACCTTGAACGTATTCGCCTGGCGATGAAAGCCGGAAACACGCGGCTGGTTACCACGCTTGCGGGACAAATGCCGTCTGATTATCAGACGATCTCAACCGCCGTCATCGCCCTGGCGAACGATCCGAACAGCGTACTGACCTTTGCCCGCAGCACCGGCGCGACCGATTTTACCCGCCAGATGGCCGCGGTGGCTTTTGCCAGCGTGGCGCGTGACGACGTGGAAAATGCGCGGCTGATGATCCCGCAGCTGGTGCAGGCGCAGCAGCTCAATGAAGATCAAACTCAGGAGCTGCGCGACATTGTGGCGTGGCGACTGATGAGCACCGATGTAACCGACGAGCAGGCGCGCTGGCGAGACGATGCGATTATGCGTTCGAACTCCACGTCGCTGGTGGAGCGCCGCGTGCGTATGGCGCTGGGGACGGGCGATCGCCGGGGGCTGAATACCTGGCTTGCGCGTCTGCCAATGGACGCCAAAGAGAAAGACGAATGGCGTTACTGGCAGGCGGATCTGCTGATGGAGCGCGGGCGTGACGATGAAGCCAAAGAGATCCTTCATGCGCTGATGCAGCAGCGTGGATTCTATCCGATGGCGGCCGCGCAGCGTCTGGGTGAGGAGTACACGTTCCGCATTGATAAAGCCCCTGCTAACGCCAACCCGGCGTTGACTCAGGGGCCAGAAATGGCGCGCGTTCGCGAGCTGATGTACTGGAACATGGACAATACCGCCCGTAGCGAATGGGCGAATCTGGTGACCAGCCGTACGACCGATGAGAAGGCACAGCTTGCCCGCTATGCCTTTGATAACCACTGGTGGGATCTGAGCGTGCAGGCAACGATCGCCGGCAAGCTGTGGGATCATCTCGAAGAGCGTTTCCCGCTGGCCTATAAAGATCTGTTCGAGCGCTACACCAGCGGTAAAGACATTCCGCAAAGCTACGCCATGGCCATTGCCCGTCAGGAGAGTGCGTGGAACCCGAAAGTCCGTTCCCCGGTCGGGGCCAGCGGCCTGATGCAGGTGATGCCGGGAACCGCGACGCATACGGTGAAGATGTTTAACATCCCGGGATACAGCAGCCCGTCACAGCTGCTGGATCCGGAGACCAACATCAACATCGGTACCAGCTACCTGCAGTATGTTTATCAGCAGTTCGGCAATAACCGCATCTTCTCCTCAGCGGCGTATAACGCAGGTCCGGGCCGCGTGCGCACCTGGCTTGGCAACAGCGCCGGGCGCATTGACGCCGTCGCGTTTGTGGAAAGTATTCCGTTCTCGGAAACCCGCGGCTATGTGAAGAACGTATTGGCTTATGACGCCTACTATCGCTATTTCATGGGACAAAAAGATACCCTGATGAGCGATGCTGAGTGGCAGAGACGTTACTGATGGGGCGGGTTGTGTTATGCTGTACTCGTTAATGAGTACAACAGGCGGCATAACATGACCCAGCATTCCCCGTATTCCTCGGCAATGGCCGAACAACGTCATCAGGAGTGGCTTCGTTTTGTGGAGTTGCTCCGCCAGTCTTACGACCAGGATCTGCATTTGCCTTTATTGCAGCTGATGCTGACGCCGGATGAGCGTGAAGCCCTGGGCACACGCGTGCGGATCATCGAAGAGCTGTTGCGCGGTGAGATGAGCCAGCGTGAGCTCAAAAATGAACTGGGCGCGGGTATCGCGACGATCACCCGCGGATCGAACAGCCTGAAATCCGCGCCGGTGGAGCTGCGTCAGTGGCTGGAGTCTGTGCTGCTGGGCGCTCAGCGATAAATCGCGTTATGGAACGGGCTCAGGGCCAGAATCACCGCCTGGTGGTAAACGCCTGAACGCGTTAGTGCGCCAGCGGTAAAGACGCCAATCGCGCCTTCTTTGCGGCCAATTTCATCGATGCCGGTGTACTGAGACATCACCGGCCCGAGCGCTTCACCCGCGGACACTTTTTCCAGAATGATTTTTGGCAGCGGCAGAGTTGCTGAACGCGCTTCTCCACGCTGTTCACGGTTCTCGATGACCACCCAGCTGAACGTCGCGCCTTCGTCGATACCCGCTTCAATTGCCACCCAGAAGTCAGCATCCGGTGCGGCAGCCCTGGCGTTTGCCACGCGATTTCGTGCGCCAGCGCGCGTTTCCTCGCTGCCAAACGGCTGTTCAGGCACGCCGCTCTCGACGCCGATGGCATCAATATGGCAGGATCCTTCGCCGAAAATCTCTTCGAATGCCCTTAGAATTGCCTGAATTTTGGCAGGATTGGTGGTAGCAGAGACAACATGGTGCATAATTAAGCTCGATTCAAAAAAAACTCATCGCAGTATAACGGAAAAAAAGCATGTTACAGGTATACCTTGTTCGCCACGGTGAGACGCAGTGGAACGCCGAGCGACGTATTCAAGGCCAGTCAGACAGTCCTCTTACTGAAAAGGGTGTGCAGCAGGCGTGGCAGGTGGCAGAACGCGCCAGAACGCTGGGCATTACGCATGTTATCACCAGCGACTTAGGTCGCACACAGCAGACGGCGCGCATCATTGCCGATGCCTGTGGTTGTGATGTCATGATCGAGCCGCGTCTGCGCGAGCTGGATATGGGCGTGCTGGAAAAACGGCATATCGATACGCTGACGGAAACGGAAGAGGGCTGGCGTCGCACGCTGGTCAACGGCACCGAAGATGGCCGTATTCCGGAAGGCGAATCCATGCAGGAGCTGAGCGTGCGCATGCATGCCGCGCTGGCGGAATGCCTGAAGCTTCCGGCCGGGAGCCGTCCGCTGCTGGTGAGTCACGGTATTGCGCTGGGTTGCCTGGTGAGCACGATTCTGGGGTTACCTGCGTATGCAGAGCGCCGTTTGCGTCTGCGCAATTGCTCTATTTCCCGTATCGACTATCAGGAAAGCGCGTGGCTGGCGTCAGGTTGGGTCGTAGAGATGGCAGGGGACATTTCGCATCTTGATGCCCCTGCACTTGACGAACTTCAGCGTTAACGACGTATCGGAATTAAGAATTCCATACGCAGATTGATGGGGCCTTCTTCCGGTTTAGCATCGCTTGCCGGATAGTAGCGCTCAATATCCTGACCTTTACGGCGATTCAGGTTCAGCATTGGCATGCAGGTTCCGTAAACGGTCAGGATAAATTCCTGTACACCCGTTCCCAGCCCTTCATAAGCGAACATCACGTATTCGCCGCCTTCCAGCACCACGGGCTTTGAACCCTGAATATAGCCATTCGCCAGCTCTGGCGTTAACGCGGTGGTGTAGAACACCTCCTGCTCGTCGTCTTTTTCCTGGCTTGGGTGCGTTTCGTTGAGACCATACAGGATGGGCGGGATCGCCGGTGCATGGCTCAGGAAGTCGCGCCAGAACTGAACGCGCATCTGATGACGGAATTCGGAAATCTGCTCCAGCGAACAGGAATAGCTTTGCGTCGTACCAATCAGGTGCGTTTCTGGCAGGGTGATAAATTCATATTTCGGCATTGCAAACTCGCCCAGACGCAGCGGCGGACGCATGCCAAACGAGCTCCAGTCAGGCGAGCGGCGATAGAGCGCTGGCGTTAACGAGAACTGTTTTTTAAAGGCGCGGGTAAAGGTTTGCTGCGAGTCGAAACGATATTGCAGTGCAATATCCAGAATCGGCCGCGCGGTCAGGCGTAATGCCACCGCTGATTTTGACAGACGACGTGCGCGGATATAGGCCCCGATAGCATGACCGGTGACATCCTTGAACATCCTTTGCAGATGCCACTTGGAATAGCCTGCTTTAGCCGTCACATTATCCAGTGACAAAGGCTGGTCGAGGTGACCTTCCAGCCAGGTGAGCAGGTCGCGAATAATTCCAGCCTGATCCATATACTATCCTCATCCTTAAAACAGCAGGTGCCTGATAACAGGTTAGCGGATAATAGCATTTTTTGATGTTTTAGCATTCAGTGTTTTTTTTGCTCATTAATGCCTTTTGTTCCTCGTTTTGGGTGAATATATTCTAATCCTGTGATCTTGCTACATTTTTGCCTACAGTGTTGAATAATTGCTCAGCGTAATTCTTAAAAATGGTAACAATATGAAATACAAGACTTTGATCTTCACTGCCCTGATGTTGACGGTGGGGCACGCCGCGCAGGCGGAACAGATTGGTTCTGTCGATACCGTTTTCAAAGTGTTCGGCCCGGACCACAAGATTGTGGTGGAGGCGTTTGACGATCCGGACGTGAAAAACGTCACCTGCTACGTTAGTCGGGCGAAAACCGGGGGCATTAAAGGCGGGCTTGGGCTGGCTGAAGATACCTCCGATGCGGCAATCTCCTGCCAGCAGGTCGGTCCTGTGGAGCTGAGTGACAAAATCAAAAACGGCAAAGCGCAGGGCGACGTGGTTTTCCAGAAACGGACCTCGCTGGTGTTTAAAAAGCTGCAGGTGGTGCGTTTTTATGACGCCAAACGCAACACGCTCGCCTATCTGGCCTATTCCGACAAAGTGGTTGAAGGCTCACCGAAAAACGCCATCAGCGCCGTGCCGATCATGCCATGGCACTAATTCAGGGATGAATCATGCAGCAACCTCTGGTATGGCTGGTTGAGGACGAAATCAGTATCGCCGACACGCTACTCTACATGCTTCAGCAGGAGGGGTTTGCGGTGAAGGCTTTCGGGCGTGGGTTACCGGTACTGGAAGAGGCGCGGCGGCAGGTTCCCGCGCTGGCGATTCTGGATGTCGGGTTGCCTGACATCAGCGGCTTTGAACTCTGCCGCCAGCTTCTGGCGCAGTATCCGTCACTGCCGATCCTGTTCCTGACGGCGCGAAGTGACGAAGTGGATAAGCTGCTCGGGCTGGAGATGGGCGCGGATGATTATGTCGCCAAACCCTTCTCCCCGCGTGAAGTCTGTGCCCGGGTGAGGACTATTCTACGGCGGTTACAAAAATCCACCGCCCCCGCCGAGATCGTGCGTATCGGGCAGTTTGAACTGAACGAACCCGCCGCCAGAATCAGCTGGTATGGGGAGCCTTTACCGCTCACGCGCTACGAGTTCCTGCTGCTCAAAACATTGTTGCAGGCGCCGGGCCGGGTCTTTTCTCGCCAGCAGCTTATGGACAAAGTGTGGGGCGAAGACGGCGATAGCTTCGATCGTACCGTGGATACGCATATCAAAACCTTGCGCGCCAAGCTGCGCGCGGTCAATGACGGGCTTTCGCCCATCAGTACCCATCGCGGGATGGGTTACAGTCTGGGGCTTTATTAATGCGTATTGGCATGCGTCTGCTGCTGGGCTATTTCCTGATTGTCGCTATCGCCGCGTGGTTTGTGCTGTCTATCTTCGTGCAGGAGGTCAAGCCCGGCGTGCGCAGAGCCACCGAAGGCACGCTGATTGACACCGCGACCCTTCTGGCGGAAGTGGGGCGAGACGACCTGCTCGCAGGCAATCCGCAGCAGGGCCAGCTGGCTCAGGCTTTTTCTCGGCTCCATCAGCGGCCGTTTCGCGCCAACATTGGCGGCATTCATAAAGTCCGCAACGAGTACCACGTCTACATGACCGACGCCACGGGCAAGGTGGTGTTTGATTCGGCGGGCCTGGCGGTAGGAAAAGACTACTCCCGCTGGAATGACGTCTGGCTGACGCTTCGCGGGGAATATGGCGCGCGCAGCACCCAGAGCAACCCTGACGATCCGGAAAGTACGGTGATGTATGTTGCCGCACCGGTAATGGACAGGGGCAACATTATCGGCGTGCTGTCGGTCGGAAAACCTAACAGCGCCATGGCGCCGGTTATTCACCGTAGCGAGCGGCGGATCCTGTGGGCGGGTGGGGCGCTGCTCGGCATTGCCCTGCTGATTGGTCTGCTGGTGGCGGGATGGATCAATCGTTCCATTGGCAGATTGTCGCGCTACGCCGATGCGGTGACCACGGACACGCCTCTCCCGCTGCCTAACCCCGGCAGCAGTGAGCTACGAAAGCTGGCGCAGGCGCTGGAAAATATGCGCATTCGCCTCGAGGGTAAGAATTACATCGAGCATTATGTGCATGCGCTTACTCACGAACTCAAAAGCCCGCTGGCGGCAATCCGCGGCGCGGCAGAGATCCTTAATGAGCAGCCGCCGCCGGCGGTGGCCGCGCGGTTTATCGATAATATTCTGGTGCAAAACGCGCGTATGCAGTCGCTGGTGGAAAAACTGCTCTCTCAGGCGCGTCTTGAAAACCGGGTAGAGATAGAGCCGGTGAGCGTGAGTATCAGCACGCTGTTTTCACGGCTTGCGGATTCACGCTCCGCCGTTATCACGGCGAAAAATATCATCCTGACCTGCCAGCCCACTTCGCTGCAGGTGCAGGGCGACCCCGAGCTGCTTGAACAGGCGCTGGGTAATTTGCTGGATAATGCCATCGATTTTACCCCGCAGGGCGGGACGCTTCAGCTGGCTGCCGAGGAGACGCCAACCGAGATCCGGCTTACCGTAAGCGACAGCGGAAGCGGGATACCGGACTATGCCATGGCGCGTATTTTTGAACGTTTTTACTCGCTCCCCCGTGAGAACGGGTTGAAAAGCAGCGGGCTGGGTCTGGCATTCGTGCAGGAGGTGGCGCGTCTGCATCAGGGGGACATTGCTCTGCATAACCAACCAGAAGGCGGCGTGAAAGCCACGCTGACACTTCACCGTCACTTCACATAACTTCAAACTGGCCCCACATAGCCCCGGTACGCTCTCCTCATCACAAAGGAGACGTAATGATGAAATCCCCCCTGTTCTGGAAAGTAAGCACCCTGCTGGGGTGCATTCTGCTGTTGTTAGTCCCGCTCTTTATGGTCAGTAACCTGATTTCGGAGCGTGAGAGCTACCGTAACGATGTTGAACACTCGCTTCGCCAAAGCACCAGCGGGCCGCAAAAGCTGGTAGGACCGCTGATTGCCATTCCTGTCACCGAGGTTTTTTACAAACTTGAAGATGAGAAAAAGGTCGAATACAAAAAAAGCTACCTGCACTTTATCCTGCCGGAATCTCTGCTCGTTGAGGGAAATCAGCGCGTGGAGTCCAGAAGCATCGGTATCTATGACGGGCAAATCTGGAACACCGATCTCAAAATAAAAGCGCAGTTTTCGACGGAGAAAATGGCGCAGCTGAAGGGCGAAACCATGACGCTGGGGCAGCCATTCCTGGTGATTGGCGTGGGTGATGCCCGGGGCATTGGTACTGTGAAGGTCGCAAAAATCAACGGTGAGACGCTCAGCGTAGAACCGGGAACCGGCGTGTATGGCACACTTGCCGGTATTCATATTCCGCTGAGTGATAAAGCCCTTGAGCCGAAAACGCTCGCCCTTGATATGTCGTTTAACCTGGCGGGAACGGGCAGTTTTGCGGTGGTGCCGGTCGGGCGTAACAGCGAAATGACGCTGAGCAGTAACTGGCCGCACCCGGGATTTATGGGATACTACTTGCCTGTTAAACATCAGATTAGCGAGTCTGGTTTCCAGGCAAACTGGCAGAGCAGCTGGTTTGCTAACAACATGCAAAGCTGGTTCGCCGAGGGCGAGTCACCGGAGTGGAGTTCTATCCCGGCCTTTAGCGTGACGGTTGCCACGCCAGCGGATCAGTACCAGCTGACAGACCGCGCTATCAAATACGCTATTTTACTGATTGCCCTGACGTTTATGGCCTTCTTCGTGTTCGAAACCCTCACCGGATTGCGTCTGCACCCAATGCAGTATCTGCTGGTGGGGTTGTCGCTGGTCCTTTTCTATCTCGTCTTACTTGCCCTGTCTGAGCATGTTGGGTTTACGCCGGCCTGGATTATGGCAAGCCTTGTCGGCGCGATGATGAATGGTGTGTACCTGCAGGCGGTACTGAAAAGCTGGAGGCGAAGCGGGGTGTTTATTCTGGCGCTGCTGGGGCTGGATGTCGTGATGTGGTTCCTGCTGCGTTCGGAGGACAGCGCGTTGCTGCTGGGAGCTGCCGTACTGGCGATGGCACTGTTTGCGGTCATGTACCTGACGCGTCACCTTGACTGGTATTCACTCTCTCAGCCAAAGCGTCCCGTCCCCCCCGTTGAACCTGATGCGGATACGATGCGAGTCTGGAAATAAAAAACGGCGCGAAAGCGCCGTTTTTTTTACTTCAGTTGCCGGATTACTCCTGCAGGTCGCCGCAGAAACGATAACCTTCACCGTGAATAGTGGCGATAATTTCCGGCGTATCAGGCGTAGATTCGAAATGTTTACGGATACGACGGATGGTCACGTCTACGGTACGGTCGTGCGGCTTCAGCTCACGGCCGGTCATTTTCTTCAGCAGTTCTGCACGGGACTGAATTTTGCCCGGATTTTCACAGAAGTGCAGCATCGCGCGGAATTCACTGCGCGGCAGTTTATACTGCTCACCGTTCGGGCTAATCAGTGAACGGCTATTGATATCAAGTTCCCAGCCGTTGAACTTGTAGCTGTCTACGCTACGACGCTCTTCGCTGACCGTGCCCAGGTTCATGGTGCGGGACAGCAGGTTGCGTGCACGAATGGTTAACTCGCGTGGATTAAACGGTTTAGTGATGTAGTCATCCGCACCGATTTCCAGGCCAAGGATTTTATCAACTTCGTTATCACGGCCTGTCAGGAACATTAACGCGACGTTCGCCTGTTCACGCAGTTCGCGCGCCAGAAGAAGGCCGTTTTTGCCCGGCAGGTTGATATCCATGATCACCAGGTTGATATCATTTTCAGAAAGGATCTGATGCATCTCTGCGCCATCGGTCGCTTCAAAGACATCGTAGCCTTCTGCTTCGAAAATGCTCTTTAACGTGTTGCGTGTTACCAACTCGTCTTCAACGATAAGAATGTGCGGGGTCT
>ERZ1108167.91-NODE-91-length-146081-cov-30.873564_pt1 | contig 146081 bp, 135 predicted proteins | sample MGYA00403703_ERZ1108167 | MGnify/ENA primary metagenome ERZ1108167 (study PRJEB35170, sample SAMEA104062411) | human gut metagenome | biome: human gut; feature: human-associated habitat; material: faeces | place: Denmark | collected 2012-05-11 ...
CCATCACCTACGGCATGGCGGCTATCGCCATGTACAAAAACAACAAGAGCCAGGTTGTCTCCTGGCTGGCGTTGACCTGGCTGTTTGGTGCTGGCTTTATCGGGATGGAAATCTATGAATTCCATCACCTGATTATGGAAGGCTTCGGGCCGGATCGTAGTGGCTTCCTGTCTGCGTTCTTCGCACTGGTCGGGACCCACGGTCTGCACGTAACGTCTGGTCTGATCTGGATGGCAGTACTGATGTTCCAGATCTCCCGTCGTGGCCTGACCAGCACTAACCGCACACGTATCCTGTGCCTGAGCCTGTTCTGGCACTTCCTGGACGTTGTGTGGATCTGTGTGTTCTCTGTTGTATATCTGATGGGGGCGATGTAATGAGTCATTCAAACGATCATGGCGCTTCCCACGGTAGCGTAAAAACCTATATGACAGGTTTCATCCTGTCGATCATTCTGACGGTGATCCCGTTCTGGATGGTGATGAGCGGTTCTGCGTCTAAGCCGGTTATTCTGGGTGCAATCCTGGTAACCGCGGTGATTCAGATTCTGGTGCATCTGGTTTGCTTCCTGCACATGAACACCAAGTCCGATGAAGGCTGGAACATGACGGCTTTCATCTTTACCGTGATTATCATCGCTATCCTGGTAGTCGGTTCCATCTGGATTATGTGGAACCTTAACTACAACATGATGGTTCACTAAGAGCGGCGAGTATGTTTAAGCAATACCTGCAAGTCACGAAACCAGGCATCATCTTTGGCAACCTGATCTCCGTAATTGGGGGGTTCCTGCTGGCCTCTAAAGGCAGCATCGATTACACCCTCTTTATCGCTACGCTGGTCGGTGTGTCGCTGGTTGTTGCATCCGGTTGTGTATTTAACAACTACATCGACATGGATATCGACAAGAAGATGGAAAGGACTAAAAATCGGGTGCTGGTTAAAGGCCTGATCGCCCCTTCCGTCTCGCTGGTGTACGCCACCTTGCTGGGTATTGCTGGCTTTATGCTGCTGTGGTTTGGCGCTAATCCTCTGGCCTGTTGGCTGGGGGTGATGGGGTTCGTCGTCTATGTGGGCGTTTACAGCCTGTATATGAAACGCCACTCCGTCTACGGAACGCTGATTGGTTCTCTCTCCGGCGCTGCGCCGCCGGTGATTGGCTACTGCGCCGTCACGAACGAGTTCGACAGCGGTGCGCTGATCCTGCTGGCTATCTTTAGCCTGTGGCAGATGCCGCACTCCTATGCCATCGCGATTTTCCGCTTTAAGGATTATCAGGCAGCGAACATCCCGGTTCTGCCGGTCGTGAAGGGCATTTCCGTGGCTAAAAACCACATCACGCTGTACATCATCGCCTTTGCCGTGGCAACGCTGATGCTCTCTCTGGGCGGTTACGCCGGGTACAAATACCTGGCGGTAGCGGCTGCGGTGAGCGTCTGGTGGCTCGGCATGGCCCTGCGCGGCTACAAAGTGGAAGATGACAAGGTCTGGGCACGTAAGCTGTTCGTGTTCTCCATTGTCGCTATCACTTCGCTGTCGGTGATGATGTCCGTGGATTTCATGGTGCCTGATTCACACAACCTGCTGACTTACGTCTGGTAAGTCACACCAGGTGAATAAAAGGGTGCTTCGGCACCCTTTTTTATTCATCGAATCCATTAATAACGCATGTAATATTTGTTAAATAACCCTTTATTTACCCCGCCCCTTCCCCGCACTACACTATGGCCTGCTTTTGAATTGAGGTGGTAATGAACGATTATAAAATGACGCCAGGCGAATTGCGCGCGACCTGGGGTTTAGGGACTGTTTTCTCGCTACGGATGCTTGGCATGTTTATGGTCCTGCCTGTTCTGACCACGTACGGCATGGCGCTACAGGGTGCCAGCGAAGCGCTGATTGGCCTGGCGATTGGCATCTACGGTCTGGCTCAGGCGGTATTTCAGATCCCATTTGGTCTGCTCTCGGATCGGGTTGGCCGCAAACCGCTGATTGTCGGCGGCCTGCTTATTTTTGTGCTCGGCAGCGTGATAGCCGCCCTCTCCCACTCCATCTGGGGAATTATTCTTGGTCGCGCCCTGCAGGGCTCTGGTGCGATTGCCGCCGCCGTGATGGCGCTGCTGTCAGACTTAACCCGTGAGCAGAATCGCACCAAAGCGATGGCGTTTATCGGCGTGAGCTTTGGCGTCACTTTCGCGATTGCGATGGTGCTCGGGCCTATCATCACCCATAAACTCGGCCTGCATGCCCTGTTCTGGATGATTGCCGTGCTGGCGACCGTCGGTATTGCGCTGACCCTTTGGGTGGTGCCGGACAGCAAAAACCACGTCCTTAACCGTGAATCCGGGATGGTGAAAGGCTGCTTCAGCAAAGTGCTGATGGAACCGCGCCTGCTTAAACTTAACTTCGGCATCATGTGTCTGCACATCCTGCTGATGTCGACCTTTGTCGCCCTTCCCGGTCAGCTTGCCGCAGCGGGCTTCCCTGCCGCGGAGCACTGGAAAATCTACCTGGTGACCATGTTGATTTCGTTCGTTTCGGTCGTGCCGTTCATCATCTACGCCGAAGTGAAACGCAAGATGAAGCGCGTCTTCATTGGCTGCGTGGCGGTGCTGCTGATTGCCGAGATTGTGCTCTGGGGATCCGGCCCGCACTTCTGGGAACTGGTGGCCGGCGTGCAGCTCTTCTTCCTGGCCTTTAACCTGATGGAAGCCCTGCTGCCATCGCTGATTAGCAAGGAGTCCCCGGCCGGCTATAAAGGCACAGCAATGGGGATCTACTCCACCAGCCAGTTTATCGGCGTGGCTATCGGGGGCTCGCTCGGCGGCTGGGTGGACGGCCTGTTTGATTCGCAAACCGTGTTCCTCGCGGGCGCACTGCTGGCGATGGCCTGGCTGCTGGTCGCCAGCAGCATGAAAGAGCCGCGCTACGTCAGCAGTCTGCGGGTCGAAATTCCTGAGGATGTAGAGATTACCGACGCGCTAAAACAGCGTCTTGAAGCAACAGAGGGGGTAAGTGAAGTGCTTATTGCCCCACAAGAGCGCAGCGCTTACGTCAAAATAGACAGTAAAGTGACTAACCGCTTCGAAATCGAGCAGGCTCTCAAAGCCTGAAAAAATGCCCGGTAAAACCGGGCATTTTTGTCTTAATCGCGGAAGTTCTTGAACTGGAACGGCTGCCCCAGATCGCCGCCACGTACCAGCGCCATAACGGCCTGCAGGTCATCGCGAGATTTACCGGTCACACGAATTTCTTCACCCTGGATTTGCGCCTGAACCTTCAGCTTGCTGTCCTTGATGAGCTTAACGATCTTCTTCTGAACCGCGCTCTCAATACCCTGCTTCAGTTTGGCTTCGACAAACCAGTTTTTACCGCTATGCACAAACTCGTCTGGTACATCCAGTGAGGTGCCTTCAATGCCGCGTTTAAGCAGCTTGGCGCGCAGAATATCCAGCAGCTGGTTAACCTGGAAATCAGATTCGCTCAGGACCTTAATGGTCTTATTCGCATCGTTCAGCTCGAAAGTTGCCTCAACGCCACGAAAGTCGAAACGTGACTCAACTTCACGGCTTGCGTTTTCAACGCCGTTGCGGACTTCCTGGATATCAACTTCGGAAACAATATCGAAAGATGGCATCTTTTCTTCTCCCTTCATTTTTGTTGCGTTGCATAATACCCGCTACAAGGCAGATACCCCAAATAATTCGAGTTGCAGCTATCCCTGGCCGCTCACGTGAGGAAACACCGCACAGATGTCAGAGGGTTTACTCAACAGAAGCTTAGCTGACGGCGCTATACTTAGGCCGTAACACCTGGCGCAGTTGCAGGTGAGGAGGAACAATGAAAATTACAGTGCTCGGATGCGGAGCCCTTGGACAGCTATGGCTGACCGCGCTTTGCAAGCACGGACATGAGGTACAGGGCTGGCTGCGCGTGCCCCAGCCCTATTGCAGTGTGAACCTGATTGACGAAGACGGAAGTATATTCAACGAATCACTCACCGCGAACGATCCGGATTTTCTGGCGCAAAGCGATCTGCTGCTGGTCACGCTCAAAGCATGGCAGGTATCAGATGCGGTAAAGACGCTGGCCGCGCAACTTCCCCCAGACTCCCCCATTCTGCTGCTGCATAACGGCATGGGAACCATTGATGAGCTGAAAAGCATCCCGCATCCCTTGTTGATGGCGACCACCACGCACGCTGCACGCCGCGATGGCAACATTATCGTGCATGTCGCCAGCGGCGTAACGCACATGGGCCCCGCCCGTACGCAGGATGGCGACTACAGCTATCTGGCGGATGTTCTGCAGAAGGTGCTGCCGGATGTGGCCTGGCATGACACTATCCGCCCGCAGCTGTGGCGCAAGCTGGCGGTTAACTGCGTGATCAATCCGCTGACGGCGCTGTGGAACTGCCCGAACGGGGAACTGAAAAATCATCCGCAGGAAATTGCCACCCTGTGCGCGGAGGTCGCCTCGGTTATCGAACGTGAAGGCCTGCATACCTCGGCGGAGGATTTACGCTATTATGTTGAGCAGGTAATTGAAAGTACTGCAGAAAACATCTCCTCGATGTTGCAGGACATTCGGGCATTACGCCACACAGAGATTGATTACATCACGGGCTATTTGCTTAAACGCGCCCGCGCCCACGGCATTGCCGTGCCGGAAAATGCCCGTCTGTATGACCTGGTTAAACGTAAGGAGAGTGAATATGAGCGCGTCAGCACTGATCTGCCTCGCCCCTGGTAGCGAAGAGACAGAAGCCGTCACCACCATTGATTTGATGGTGCGCGGCGGCATTAACGTGACCACCGCCAGCGTCGCCAGCGACGGTAATCTGACCATCACCTGTTCACGCGGCGTAAAAATCCTCGCCGATGCACCGCTTGTGCAGGTGGCCGACGGGGATTACGACATCATCGTACTGCCGGGCGGCCTGAAGGGCGCGGAGTATTTTCGCGACAGCCCGCTCCTGGTCGAAACCGTCAGGCAATTCCATCTGTCGGGGCGCATCGTTGCGGCAATTTGTGCCGCAGCCGGCACGGTTCTGGTGCCGCATAACATTTTCCCGATCGGGAATATGACCGGTTTCCCGGGACTGAAAGATACCATTCCTGAAGAGCAATGGGTGGATAAACGTGTGGTCTGGGATCCGCGCGTCAATCTGCTCACCAGCCAGGGGCCGGGTACCGCGATCGATTTTGGACTGAAGATTATCGACCTGCTGGTCGGGCGTGAGAAAGCCTACGAGGTGGCGTCGTCGTTAGTAATGGCAGCGGGGATTTATAATTTTTACGAAGCGTAGCGTGTATAGAAAGCCGGGTAAGCGAAGCCGCCACCCGGCAAACGGTTAAGGGCGATAGACCTTCACATTCGCAAAGCCCTGCTCGCGCAGATACAGTGCCTGCAGACGGCTCATCACCCCGCGCTCGCACCACAGCAGATACGTTTTGCTCTGGTCGAGATCGCCGAATTTGGTGCTCAGCTTGTAGAACGGCAGGGAAACCACGTCCACGCCTTCAACCTGCAGCGGTTTGTCATCCTGTTCATCAATGGAACGGATATCCAGAATCGCATCGTTGGCACCGAAACCGCTGACGGTTTCAACTTCAACCACTTCCTGCTCGGTCTGCTGGGCAATCTCGCGGATATCGATGTTGGTCGCTTCCGCCACCACCTTCTCCAGAATGCCGAAATCGAAGTTCTCTTCTTCGGCTTCGATTTTCGCCTTCACCGCTTTGACGGTCGGGCTTTTTGAGATCACACCGCAGTATTCCGGCATGGTGCGGGCAAAATCTTCGGTACCGATTTTGCGCGCCAGATCGATGATGTGCTCTTTATCGTAGGAGATCAGCGGACGCAGGATCAGGGTATCCGATACGTTGTCGATAAGACGCAGGTTGGTCAGAGTCTGGCTGGAGACCTGGCCCAGCGCTTCACCGGTGACCAACGCCTGCACGCCGTAGCGCTCTGCCACTTTGGACGCTGCACGCACCATCATGCGCTTCAGCACCACGCCCATCTGACCGTCGTCCACTTTTTCAAGGATTTCGCCGACCACTGGCTCAAAGTTGATCGCCACAAAACGCACGCGGTGGGAGCTGCCGAAGCGGTTCCACAGATAGTGCGCGACCTGACGCACGCCGATTTCATGCGCCGCACCGCCCAGGTTAAAGAAGCAATAGTGTACGCGACAGCCGCGGCGCATCAGCATATAGCTGGAAACACCGGAGTCGAAACCGCCGGAGATCAGCGACAGGACATCTTCCTGCGTGCCGATTGGGAAACCGCCGATACCTTCATAACGGCCTTTCACCAGCAGCAGGCGATCGTTTTCGATCTCCAGGTTAACGGTCACGTCCGGGTTAGTCAGGCGCACGCGCGCGCTCTCAACGTGCTGATTGAGGCCGCCACCCACATAGCGCTCCACTTCAATGGAGCTAAACTCATGCTTACCACGACGCTTCACGCGCACGCAGAAGGTTTTGCCTTCAATCTGATCGCGGTACTGCACCAGCGCTTTTTCAAAAATGTCATGCAGGGAGGTGTAAGGAACGTCTTCCACTTCCAGAATATGGTGAATGCCCGGAATACGGGTCAGCGCGTCGCGAATATCCTGACGTTTGTTTTCATCTTTCGCGCGAACCTCAACGTGGTCCCAGTGACGCACCACGGCGAGCGTTTCGTCGTAGTGTTTTAATACGTTACGAATGTTCCCGGTGAGAATTTTAATAAAGCGCAAACGCACAGATTGGCTTTTGATGGTGATTTCAGGGAACAATTTAATGATAAACTTCATGGCGGCAATGTTTCTTAGGCAAGCTTAAGGCTTGTAATGGAAAATGAAATATACACAAAATCATTCAGGTGGCATCAACGCGGCGAGTCACAGCCCCCCGCAAGCTTACGCGAGTAAGTAACGGAAAGGCGCAAACGTAGCCCAAACAGAGACAACCTGAAGGATGACGTGTATAGCAGCCCACACCCGTGGCTGCATCCAGGCGCGCAAGTATATCATCTTCACGCCGCTCCTGTGCACATTGCGCGTTATTTGATAATTGCCCCGAGTCCGTTACCATGTCGGGGCTGAGAATATAAGAGTCAATTCACTATGCCGAAGAAGAACGACGCACCGGCCAGTTTTGAAACTGCGCTGAGTGAGCTGGAGCAGATTGTCACCCGCCTTGAGAGCGGCGATTTACCGCTGGAAGAGGCGCTCAATGAATTCGAGCGCGGCGTACAGCTGGCGCGCCAGGGGCAGGTCAAACTGCAGCAGGCCGAGCAGCGCGTGCAGATCCTGCTGTCCGACAGCGAAGACGCGAAAACTACGCCATTCACACCGGACGCCGAGTAAATGGATTTCGCCAACGAGCTTCAGGCATGCGTCGCGCGTGCCAACGATGCGCTGCGCCGTTTTATTGAGCCACAGCCTTTTCAGAACACTCCACTGGTTGAAGCCATGCACTATGGCGCACTCTTGGGCGGAAAGCGCCTGCGTCCGTTTCTGGTCTACGCCACGGGCAACATGTTTGGCATCAGCGCTAACACGCTGGACGCCCCGGCTGCCGCCGTTGAGTGCATCCATGCCTACTCGCTGATCCACGATGATTTGCCGGCCATGGACGACGACGATCTGCGTCGTGGCCAGCCTACCTGCCACATCAAGTTTGGCGAAGCGAATGCCATTCTGGCGGGGGATGCCCTGCAAACCCTGGCGTTCTCGATTCTGAGCGATGCGCCGATGGCCGAAGTGGCCGACCGTGACCGTCTGTCGATGATCTCTGAACTGGCAATGGCCAGCGGCGTCGCCGGTATGTGTGGTGGTCAGGCTCTGGATCTGGAAGCGGAAGGACGTCAGGTTAATCTGGAACAGCTGGAGCGTATTCATCGCCATAAAACGGGCGCATTGATTCGTGCAGCCGTTCGTCTGGGCGCCCTGAGCGCGGGTGAACAGGGGCGCAAAGCCCTGCCGATACTGGACAGATACGCAGAAAGTATCGGTCTGGCATTCCAGGTTCAGGATGACATTCTGGATGTGGTGGGCGATACTGCAACATTGGGTAAACGTCAGGGTGCGGATCAGCAGCTTGGCAAAAGTACCTACCCCGCCCTGCTGGGTCTTGAGCAAGCCCAACGTAAAGCCCGGGATCTGATAGAGGATGCCCGCCAGTCGCTGAATCAACTGGCCGCGCAATCACTGGATACTTCGGCACTGGAAGCGCTAGCGGACTATATAATCCAGCGTGATAAATAAACACACTATCTCGATGAGCCTTTGATGAGTTTTGATATTGCCAAATACCCGACACTGGCGTTAGTTGACTCCACCCAGGAGTTACGCCTGTTGCCGAAAGAGAGCCTGCCGAAGCTGTGCGATGAGCTGCGTCGCTACCTGCTCGACAGCGTAAGCCGCTCCAGCGGCCATTTCGCCTCCGGGCTTGGCACGGTAGAGCTGACCGTGGCGCTGCACTATGTCTATAACACGCCGTTCGATCAGCTCATCTGGGATGTCGGCCACCAGGCCTATCCGCATAAAATTCTGACCGGACGTCGCGATAAAATTGGCACCATTCGTCAGAAAGGCGGCCTGCATCCGTTCCCATGGCGTGGCGAGAGCGAGTACGACGTATTAAGCGTTGGGCACTCCTCCACCTCGATCTCTGCGGGTATCGGTATTGCGGTGGCAGCCGAAAAAGAGAATAAACAGCGTCGTACCGTCTGCGTCATTGGCGACGGGGCGATCACTGCCGGTATGGCCTTTGAGGCCATGAACCACGCGGGCGATATCAAGCCAGACATGCTGGTTATCCTTAATGATAACGAAATGTCGATTTCCGAAAACGTGGGCGCGCTGAACAACCATCTGGCGCAGCTGCTCTCGGGCAAGCTTTACTCCTCGCTGCGTGAAGGCGGCAAAAAAGTCTTCTCCGGCGTACCGCCAATCAAAGAACTGCTTAAACGCACCGAAGAACACATCAAAGGCATGGTCGTGCCGGGTACGCTGTTTGAAGAGCTGGGCTTTAATTATATTGGTCCTGTGGACGGGCATGACGTTCTGGGACTTGTCACCACGCTGAAAAACATGCGTGACCTGAAAGGCCCACAGTTCCTGCATATCATGACCAAAAAAGGCCGTGGATACGAACCGGCGGAAAAAGATCCCATCACCTTCCACGCGGTACCGAAATTCGACCCGAGCAGCGGTTGCCTGCCCAAAAGCAGCGGTGGCATGCCTAGCTATTCAAAAATCTTTGGCGACTGGCTGTGTGAAACCGCCGCTAAAGACAATAAGCTCATGGCGATCACCCCGGCCATGCGTGAAGGTTCTGGCATGGTGGAGTTCTCCAAAAAATACCCGGACCAGTATTTTGACGTTGCCATTGCCGAGCAGCACGCGGTGACCTTTGCGGCAGGCCTGGCGATTGGCGGTTATAACCCGGTTGTCGCCATTTATTCCACCTTCCTGCAACGCGCCTACGACCAGGTGATCCATGACGTTGCCATCCAGAAACTGCCGGTCCTGTTTGCTATCGACCGCGCAGGCATTGTGGGTGCTGACGGCCAGACGCACCAGGGGGCATTTGACCTGTCGTTCCTGCGCTGCGTCCCGGATATGGTCATCATGACGCCAAGCGATGAGAACGAATGTCGTCAGATGCTGTTTACCGGCTACCACTATCAGGATGGCCCTAGTGCGGTGCGCTACCCGCGCGGCAATGCCGTCGGCGTTGAACTGCAGCCGCTGGAAAAACTGCCGATAGGTAAAGGTCTGGTGAAGCGTCGCGGTGAGAAAGTGGCGATCCTGAACTTTGGTACGCTGATGCCGGAGGCCGCGAAAGTGGCTGAAGCGCTGAATACGACCCTCGTGGATATGCGCTTTGTGAAGCCGCTCGACGAGGCCCTGATCCTGAGCATGGCGGAATCTCATGACGTGCTGGTCACGCTGGAAGAAAACGCCATCATGGGCGGTGCGGGCAGCGGCGTGAACGAAGTGCTGATGGCTAACCGTAAAGCCGTGCCGGTACTGAACCTTGGTCTGCCGGATCATTTCATTCCACAAGGCACCCAGGACGAAGCCCGTGCGGCGATTGGCCTGGATGCGGCCGGCATTGAGTCGAAAATCCGTTCCTGGCTTGCCTGATCCCTCCCCTTTTCCGCTCCTGCTATGCTTAAACGTATTGTTTAAAAAAGCAGGAGCGGAACCATGCAATACACGACATTAGGAACAACAGACCTTCAGGTTTCCCGACTTTGCCTGGGATGCATGACCTTTGGCGAGCCAGACCGGGGAAATCACGCCTGGACGCTGCCGGAAGAGAGCAGCCGCCTTATCATCAAACGCGCACTCGACGGCGGGATTAACTTTTTTGATACTGCCAACAGTTACTCCGACGGCAGCAGCGAAGAAATTGTCGGCCGCGCCCTGCGCGATTTTGCCCGCCGTGACGATGTGGTCGTCGCCACCAAGGTATATCACCAGGTGGGTGATTTGCCTGAAGGCCTTTCCCGTGCGCAAATCCTGCGATCCATTGATGACAGCCTCCGGCGTCTGAATATGGATTATGTCGACCTGCTACAAATCCACCGCTGGGATTACAACACGCCGATTGAAGAGACGCTGGAAGCCCTTAACGATGTGGTTAAGGCCGGGAAGGCGCGTTACATCGGCGCATCGTCTATGCACGCTTCGCAGTTTGCCTCAGCGCTTGATCTTCAGGCGCAGCACGGCTGGGCACGGTTTGTCACCATGCAGGATCACTACAACCTTATCTATCGTGAAGAAGAGCGCGAGATGCTGCCGCTCTGCTATCAGGAAGGTGTAGCGGTGATCCCATGGAGTCCCCTGGCGCGCGGACGCCTCACCCGACCATGGGGAGAGACCACTGCCCGCTCGGTGTCGGATGCGTTCGGTAAAACCTTATACGAAGGTACAGAAGCCAGCGATGCGTTGATCGCCGAGCGTTTAGCGGGGATTGCCGATGATACCGGTGCCACGCGTGCGCAGGTAGCGCTGGCGTGGTTGCTGAGCAAACGCGGAGTCGCGGCACCGATTATCGGTACATCGCGGGAAGAACAGCTGGATGAGTTGTTGAGTGCCGTTGATTTAACGCTGACGCCTGAGCAAGTTGCCGAGCTGGAAACGCCGTACCAGCAGCATCCGGTGGTAGGGTTTAAGTAAGCCCTCACCCTGCCCCTCTCCCAAAAGGAGAGAGAACAAAACCCCTCTGCCGGGTAAGCGCAGCGCTACCCGGCAGACGAATCACGCAAAGTGGTCGTAACCCTTCCAGTCAAGCGTAACCGGCGCGCCATCACGCACAAATTTCAGCCCTTCGCTTTCCGGCATAATTTGTCCGATACAGGTAAACTTCGCCCCAAGGTGAGCTAGCGCCACGTCCAGCGTTCCCCGGTTCAGCTCCGGTACGGTAAAGCACAGCTCATAATCTTCGCCGCCGGAGAGCGCCCAGCGCAGAGCCTGCTCGGGTTCCACATGGCGAAGCAATGGCTCTGACAGCGGGAACAGATCCAGATCTACGCGCGCGCCCACACCGCTGGCCTTCAGAATATGGCCGAGATCGGAGATAAGCCCGTCAGAGAGGTCGATAGCCGAGCTTGCCCGCTCGCGCAACGCCTGGCCGTGCAAAATACGCGGCGTTGGGCGCAGATGGCGTTTCACCAGATATGCCGCATCGTCGGCATCCTTGACGCGTAAGCGGTCCTGGAGGATCGCCAGCCCTGCGGCGCTGTCGCCCGGCGTGCCGGTCACGTAGATCCAGTCGCCCGGCTTTGCGCCCGAGCGTTTCAGCGCCCGGCCCAGCGGGACATAGCCGTGGATCGCAAGCGTCATCGACAGCGGCCCGGCAGTGGTGTCACCGCCAATCAGCTGCATATCGTAGTAGTTGAGCTGATCAAACAGCGCATCGCTAAAGGCTTCAAGCCAGTCTTCATCCACCTCGGGCAACGTCAACGCCAGCGTCAGCCACGCGGGATCGGCGCCCATGGCCGCTAAATCGCTTACGTTGACCGCCAGCGCTTTATACGCCAGATCGGCGGGATCGATATCAGGTAAAAAATGACGTCCGCACACTAAGGTGTCGGTGCTGATTGCCAGCGTCTGTTTTTCGGGAATATTGAGAAGTGCGCAGTCATCGCCAATGCCGGTTTCAACATCAAGACGAGAGGTTCTGACACGGTCGAAATAACGGGCAATCAGGGAGAATTCGCCGCATGCCATACGTTATGCCTCAGCAAATTAAATAAAAAAACCGGAGCCGCACTGCCCGGCAGGCAATGCAAAACTCCGGTTTGCGGATCACTTTTTGTGGGGACGGATCGCAGGTGCGGCTTTATCCAGCACGCCGTTTACAAATTTATGGCTGTCTTCAGCACCGAAGGTTTTCGCCAGTTCGATCGCTTCGTTGATGGCCACTTTGTACGGCACATCATCACGTTTAGACAACTCAAACAGCGCGATACGCAACACTGCTTTCTCAACCTGACCCAGCTCTTCGAGCAGACGGGACAGGTATGGCTTCATCAGACCATCGAGATACGCGCTATTAGTCGCCACTCCCGACAGCAGTTCACGGAAGTACAGAACGTCAACGTCTTTCACGTCCTGTTCTGACAGGAACTGGTATTCAACATCAGCGATGTCGTTCTGGGACAACTGCCAGGAGTAAAGTGCCTGGACGGCACATTCACGGGCGCGGCGACGAGCAGCAGGTTTCACGGAATTCCCCTTACAAAAAAATCAGGCCTTAATGGCTTTCAACACATTGATCATTTCAAGCGCGGTCAGTGCAGCTTCTGCACCTTTGTTACCGGCTTTGGTACCAGCGCGCTCAATGGCTTGTTCAATACTTTCGGTAGTCAGCACGCCAAACGCGACAGGAATTTCTGCATCCTGCGCAACGTGTGCCAGACCATTGCTTGCACCGCCTGCAACGTATTCGAAGTGTGCAGTGCCGCCACGAATAACGGTACCCAGCGCAATCACCGCGTCGTATTTACCGGTTTTCGCCAGCGCGCCCGCTGCCAGTGGCAGTTCATAAGCACCTGGAACCCAAACAACGGTAATGTTGTCATCTTTAACCTGGCCGATACGTTTCAGGGCGTCAATGGCACCTTCCAGCAGGCTGTCGTTGATGAAGTTGTTGAAACGCGCAATGGTGATGGCGACGCGAGCGTCCGGGGTAGCTACAGCAGCTTCAATAATGTTCATACTCTTCCTTTACGGGTTCATTTGGCCCCGCAGGGGGGCGGATTTTATCATAATACTTTGCGCACTGCTTCCCTATTTCAGGAGCAATTACGCTGGCGTTAAATGGAGGCAGACATCCGGACCCACCGGACGAATCTCGCTAAATTTGAGTTGTGGTGCATCGCCAAGTTTTTCAAGACCCGGCAGCACAAACAGACCACGCGCATCGGTACCCAACAGTTTAGGTGCTACGTAGACAATCAGCTCATCCACCAGCCCGGCCTGCAGCAGCGCGCCGGCCAGCGTCGGCCCCGCTTCTACCCAGATACTGTTCACCTGTTGCTTACCAAGCAGCATCATCAGCACCACTAAGTCGAGGTGCCCGTTATGCTCTGGCACCATGATGCTGCGTACGCCTTGCGGCCATTCACGCGCATCGTCCTGCGTGCGTGCAATCCAGGTTTCGCCCTGCTGTTGCACGATGCGGTGCGCAGGCGTGATGCGATTCTGGCTATCGATGACAATACGCAGCGGCTGACGCAGGTTTTCCTGCGGGTAGCACGCCTGGGTATCGGCATTCAGTTCATCCCAGCGCACGGTCATGGCAGGATTATCAGCCAGAACCGTTTCACTGCTGGTGAGGATAGCATGGCTTTGCGCGCGCAGACGTTGCACATCGCGCCTTGCCTGCGCAGAGGTGATCCACTGGCTCTCGCCGTTCGCCATCGCCGTGCGACCATCCAGTGAGGCCCCAAGCTTAAGCTGAATGTACGGGAACCCGGTGCGCATGCGCTTCAGGAAGCCTTTGTTGATCGCTTCTGCATCCTGCATCATCAGACCGTGACTGACGTCAATCCCTTCCTGCTGCAGTCGATACAGGCCGCGTCCGGCAACCTGCGGATTGGGATCCTGCATCGCCGCGACAACGCGCGCGACACCCGCCGCAATCAGTGCTTCACAGCACGGCGGGGTACGGCCGTGGTGGCTGCAGGGTTCCAGCGTCACGTAGGCCGTTGCACCGCGCGCCTTTTCGCCGGCCATGCGCAGGGCATGAACTTCGGCATGGGGCTCACCGGCACGGTAGTGAAACCCTTCGCCCACGATCTCGCCATCGTTGACAATGACGCACCCGACGTTAGGGTTGGGATGGGTGGTAAAACGACCGCGCTGCGCCAGCTTCATGGCTCGCGCCATGTAAATCTCATCCTGCATGAGCTTAATCCTGTAAGCGGGCGATCTCTTCGCCAAACTCTTTGATATCTTCGAAACTGCGGTACACAGAGGCGAAGCGGATATAGGCGACCTTATCGAGCTTTTTCAGTTGCTCCATCACCAGGTTGCCAATCATCTTGCTTGGCACCTCGCGCTCACCCAAACCACGAAGGTAAGATTTTATGTGGTTTAACGCCATTTCGACGTCATCTGCACTGACAGGGCGTTTTTCCAGCGCCTTGAGCATCCCGCTGCGCAGTTTCTCTTCGTTAAACGGCTCACGCACGTCGTTACTTTTTACCACGCGCGGCATTACCAGCTCTGCAACCTCAAAGGTCGTGAAACGCTCGTTGCACACCAGACATTGCCGGCGGCGGCGTACGGAAGACCCTTCGCCCACAAGGCGAGAGTCGATAACTTTGGTATCCACAGCGGAGCAGAATGGGCAATGCATACGGTATCCCTGTTATGTGGTTAACTGATTTTCATTTTACCCTGATCTGGCCTGACAACAAAGGAAGAGCTTTTTGAGACAAAGGATCTATGCCTGTTGATGCGATGCTGGCTACCATTACGGAGATACGTTATTTCAAGGAAATAAACGCAATGACAAGACGTTACCTGAAAATATTGCTGGTGGGGAGTCTGTTTACCCTTAGCGCCTGTGCACAGCAAACCGAAGTCCGTCAAATGAAACAAAGCGTGAATACGCTCAATACCGCGATGGACAAACTGAACAAAGAAACCGTTAAGATCACCCAGCAAAACGCGCTGAATGCCAAATCCAGCAGCGGGGTTTATCTGCTGCCCGGGTCTAACACCCCGGCGCGCCTTAACAGCCAGATTGGCACGCTGAAAATGTCGCTGGTTAACGTGGCGGCCAATGCGGATGGTACTCGCGCAACATTACGCATTCAGGGGGAATCCAACGATCCTCTGCCAGCCTTTAGCGGCACCGTAGAGTGGGGGCAGATTCAGGGCACCACCGAGAACTATCAGGAAGTGAACGTGAAGAGCCAGCTGTTCACCGCTCCCGCCAGCGTGCTGGCCCCGAGCGATGTTGACATTCCGATCCAGCTGAACGGACTTACGCCGGATCAGTTAGGTTTCATCCGCATTCACGATATCCAGCCCGCCGCGCAGTAATCCCCTTTCAGCGGAGTGCAATGTCACTCCGCTAACATTTACAATCCGCAAAGATTGGCAACAGAAATCATTGCCGCTACAATCCCCGCCGTTTAAAGTACGCAAACGTGAACGCAATCGATTACGCGTGTGAGAGATATGTGAAACAACACATATTTTTGTGAGCAAGGATTCCTATAATAGGCTCCGCAGAAACACGAAATATTTAGAAACGCAATTCGCGCATTTTTCACTCCCGGAAGGGAATTTCAATCAGTGGCATGATTATGAAAAAAACATTACTCGCGGCTGGCGCCGTGCTGGCACTCTCCTCCACTTTCACTGTTAACGCAGCGGAAAACGATAAACCACAATACCTCTCCGACTGGTGGCACCAGAGCGTTAACGTGGTCGGCAGCTATCACACCCGTTTCGGACCACAGATCCGCAACGATACCTACCTGGAGTACGAAGCCTTCGCCAAGAAAGACTGGTTCGATTTCTACGGCTATATGGATGCACCGGTCTTCTTCGGTGGTAACACCGATGCGAAAGGTATCTGGAACCACGGTTCCCCCCTGTTCATGGAGATCGAACCCCGCTTCTCCATTGATAAGCTGACGGGCACCAGCCTGGCGTTTGGTCCATTCAAAGAGTGGTACTTCGCGAACAACTACATCTACGATATGGGCCGTAACGCGTCCGGTCGTCAGAGCACCTGGTATATGGGTCTGGGTACCGACATCGATACCGGTCTGCCAATGAGCCTGTCCCTGAACGTCTATGCGAAATACCAGTGGCAGAACTACGGTGCCGCGAACGAAAACGAGTGGGATGGCTACCGTTTCAAAGTGAAATACTTTGTGCCAATTACCCAGCTGTGGGGCGGTAACCTGAGCTATATCGGTTTCACCAACTTTGACTGGGGTTCAGACCTGGGCGACAACGACTTCCGTGACCTGAACGGTAAGAAAGCGCGTACCAACGACTCCATCGCCTCCAGCCACATCCTGGCGCTGAACTACGATCACTGGCACTACTCCGTTGTTGCGCGTTACTGGCATAACGGCGGTCAGTGGAACGATGACGCAAGCCTGAACTTCGGCAATGGCGACTTCAGCGTACGTTCTACCGGCTGGGGTGGTTACCTGGTTGTCGGTTACAACTTCTGATGTGAAAGAAGGCAAAAACGGACAAAGCCAGCTGATATGCTGGCTTTTTTATTGCTTCACCTTACGCAGAAAATCCGCCAGCGATCGCTCCGCGCTTTCGCTAAAACGCCTCTGCGTGAGCGTAATATTCAGACACCTGTCGAGCCGGAAGCAGCGGTAGTCATCACGCCGTTCACACCACGCGGCCAGCAGCCCATGCTCTCCCCAGAAGAACAGCCCCAGCGGCTGAATGTCGCGCCATGTCAGATGCCCGGCTTCATCACGATAATGCAGCGCCAGTACGCACTGGGCAGAAATAGCCTGATGAATAACATCAAAGTCGCTGCGCGAATGCGGCTGAAGCGCAATATCCGGTGCATATATCCGCGTCTGCTCCGCCTTACGTCGGCTCTCCTCGGGCAGGATCGCCAGTACCTTCTCCTGCGCCGACTCAAGCTCACGCGAGAGCGAGTCGCCGCCCCAGGTTTTCAGCAGACGGATGGCGACCATCAGCGCTTCAGATTCTTTGTTCGTCAGCATCAGCGGAGGTAAGTCAAAACCCGACATCAGCCGATAGCCGCTTCCCGCCTCCCCTTCCACCGGCACGCCGGAAAGCGACAGGTCGCGGATATCACGGTATACGGTCCGTTCCGATACGCTCAACCTGTCCGCCAGATGCGCTGCCGTTGTCAGACGCCTGCCTCTCAGGATCTGCACAATCTGAAACAAACGGTCAGCGCGTCGGGTCATATCGTATTCAGCTCTCAGGCAGGTTGATGGAGGCCGACGCGATTACCTTCGCTGTCGGTAAACAAGGCTATGGTGCCAATGCCACGCGGCAATTCCAGCGGGCCAAACACGCACTCGCCACCCGCAGACGCGATGCGATCGAGCGTTGCCGCCAGGTTGTCAGTATGCAGGTAAATAATAGCGCCCTGTACGGACGGTGTAATGCCCTCAAATTTTGCCAGCGCGCCGCCGGTGGCCGGATCGTCATGCGGGAAAACGGCTAACTCAGCCACATCCATTTTCTCTCGTCTCAGCTGTACCTGCATCACGGGCTCATAAAATTTGATAGCGCGATCCATATCGGCGACCGGAATTTCAAACCAGTTAATCACACTTTTCATACATCCTCCTGCCTGTTGTTTGGGTTCGAAAAGAGTCTACGACAGGGCTCCTGACAGCATACTGTCAGGAGTGTTTGGCAGGAGCAGATAAAAAAATCCCGGTCAACAGACCGGGATTTCGGGAACGAACGACACGTCGTCTTACGGCAGAATAGACGGCTGATCCGCACCTTCTTTCTCGACTTTCTGCTGGAGCAGGTGCTCGCGCTTCATGCCAAGTTTCAGTGCCAGTGCGGAGGCGACGTAGATAGACGAAGCCGTACCGATAGAGACACCGATCAGCATGGTCAGCGAGAAGCCTTCCAGTACCGGGCCACCGAAGAGGAACAGCATCAGGATCACCATCAAGGTGGTTCCGGATGTGATCAACGTACGGTGCAGCGTCTGGGTCAACGACACGTTAAAGATTTCGTACGGCGTACCGCGACGGATCTTACGGAAGTTTTCACGAATACGGTCAGATACCACGATACTGTCGTTCAGTGAGTAACCGATAACGGACATCAGGGATGCCACGATTGTCAGGTCAATCTCAATGTGGAACAGAGACAGTATGCCCATGGTGATCACCACGTCGTGCGCCAGGGCGATAACCACACCCGCCGCCAGTCGCCACTCAAAGCGGAAACCGACGTACACCAGAATGGAGATCAGAGCCACCAGCAACGCCATCGCACCGGTTTGCGCCAGGTCAGCACCTACGCTTGGCCCGACGAACTCGATACGCTTAACCGTCGCATGCTGGTTGGTTGTTTCGTTAACCACGTTAACAACCTTGCTGCCCAGCTCCTGGCTGCCGTTCGCATCGTGCACCGGCGGCATACGCACCATGATGTCACGGCTGCTGCCGAAGTTCTGCAGCAACGGCTCTTCAAAGCCCGCTTTCTGCAGAGACTGGCGCATCTGGTCCATATCGACCGGTTTTTCCAGGGAGATCTCAATTACCGTACCACCGGTGAAATCAAGACCCCAGTTAAAGCCTTTCACGCCCATCACGATAAGGGAGAGGATCAGCAGTAAACCTGAAATGCCGAAAGCCCAGTAGTCCCAGCGCATAAAGTCCCAGACTTTACGGCCGTGGTTCAATTGTTCAACAGTATATTCCTGTGCCACAACGCACTCCTCAGATAGACAGCTTTTTGACGCGCTTGCCGCCATACAGCAGGTTCACGATGGCACGGGTGCCGACAATAGCGGTAAACATTGACGTTGCAACACCGATACCGGTGGTGATCGCAAAGCCTTTGATAGCGCCAGTCCCCACTGCATACAGGATAAGAACCTTAATCAGTGTTGTTACGTTCGCATCGAAGATGGAGCTGAATGCCCCTTTGTAGCCTTCGTCAATCGCCTGCTGAACAGAGCGACCGTTGCTTAACTCTTCTTTGATACGTTCGTTTATCAGTACGTTGGCGTCGACCGCCACCGCAAGGGTTAAGACGATACCGGCAATCCCCGGCATGGTCAGCGTCGCCCCCGGCAGCAGAGACATGATGCCGATAATCAGCACCAGGTTCGCAACCAGTGCGCTTGTCGCAATCAGACCAAACTTCTTATAGAAGAAGATCATGAAGAGGATGGAGACCACCAGACCGGCCAGACACGCTTCCAGACCCTGCTTGATGTTTTGCATCCCCAGAGTTGGACCAATGGTACGTTCTTCAACAATCTGAATCGGTGCAATCAGCGCACCGGCACGCAGCAGCAGCGAAAGCTGACGCGCTTCGTTCGGGTTGTTGATACCGGTGATGCGGAAGCTGTTACCCAGACGAGACTGGATGTTGGCGATGTTAATCACCTCTTCCTCTTTCACCAGCACTGCGCGGCCGTTTGCGTCTTTCTTACCGCTGTCTTTGTACTCCACGAACAGGGTCGCCATCGGTTTACCGATGTTGTCCTTGGTAAAGTTAGACATGATGTTACCACCCGCGCTATCCAGCGAGATGTTAACCTGCGGCTGGTTGTATTCGTCCTGGCTGGATGTCGAGTCGGTGATGTGGTCACCGGTCAGGATCACGCGTTTGTACAGCACAACTGGCTGACCTTCGCGGGTCTGTTTCACTTCCGAATCGCCCGGAATACGGCCTGCGGCAGCAGCGGACTGATCGACGTTGGAGTTAACCAGACGGAATTCCAGCGTGGCAGTTGCCCCCAGAATCTCTTTCGCACGTGCCGTGTCCTGAATCCCCGGGAGTTCCACCACGATACGGTCAGCCCCCTGACGCTGTACCAGTGGCTCAGCAACACCCAGCTGGTTTACACGGTTACGCAGAATATTGATGTTCTGCTGAACGGCGTATTCACGGGCTTCTTTCAGGCGAGCATCGGTCATCACCGCGCGCAGCTGGTTGCTGCCCTGAGAGGTGATCACGAGGTCACGGTGACGTTGAGTCAGGTAATCTACAGCCTGATCGCGCGCCGCGCTGTCGCGGAACGTGATGCTCATACCGTAGTTATCTTCTTTACGAACGGTAGTGTAAGCGATGCCTTTTTCGCGCAGATCGCTGCGCAGGCTGTCGATGTATTGTTCCTGCAGTTTGCCGAGCGCGGTATCCATATCCACTTCCATCAGGAAGTGAACACCGCCACGCAGGTCAAGACCGAGTTTCATTGGCTCTGCATTCAACGCAGCCAGCCAACGCGGGGTTGCAGGAGCAAGGTTAAGCGCCACGACGTATTTATCACCCAGCACGCCCATCAGCACTTCGCGAGCGCGGAGCTGCGTGTCGGTGGTGTCGAAGCGAGCAAGAATTGCGCCCTCTTCCAGAGCCACAGACTTAGCGGTAATTTTTTCTTCTTGTAACGATTTCTGGACCTGGATCAGCGTTTGCTCACTGGCGGCGACACCGCGCGCGCCAGTGATTTGAACAGCCGGATCCTCACCATACAGGTTGGGAAGCGCGTACAGCAGGCCGACGAGAATCACGGCGACCAGCATGATGTACTTCCACAAAGGATAACGGTTTAACACGGCAGTTCCCTTTGGGAAAAGTTGGGATTACAGCGCCTTCATGGTGCCTTTCGGCAGAACGGCAGCTACGAAGTCACGTTTGATAACCACTTCAGTGGTGTCGTTCAGGGCAATAGCAATGTAGCCACTTTCAGCCACTTTGGTTACGCGACCGACCAGACCACCGTTGGTCAGCACTTCATCACCTTTGGCAATGGAGTCCATCAGCTTTTTGTGCTCTTTGGTACGCTTCTGCTGTGGGCGCAGGATCATGAAGTAGAAGATCAGACCGAACACAACCAGCATCAGAATCAGAGACATCGGGCTGCCCTGCGCCGGAGCACCTGTTGCCGCTACCGCATCAGAAATAAAAAAGCTCATTCAAATTCCCTCATTATTAAAATTAATCAACGTTCAAAGGTGGAACGGTTCGACCCTGACGTTGGTAAAAATCGGTCACGAAGCTCTCTAATTTACCCTCTTCAATAGCCTTGCGTAAACCAGCCATTAAGCGCTGATAATAACGAAGATTATGAATGGTATTGAGACGCGCGCCCAAAATCTCATTGCAACGATCAAGATGATGCAGGTACGCGCGAGAATAATTGCGACAGGTGTAGCAATCGCACTCGGAATCGAGCGGGCTGGTGTCACTCTTATGCTTCGCGTTACGGATTTTCACCACGCCATCGGTCACAAACAGATGACCGTTACGCGCGTTGCGGGTTGGCATAACGCAGTCGAACATATCAATGCCGCGGCGCACACCTTCAACCAGGTCCTCAGGTTTACCCACACCCATCAGGTAACGGGGTTTATCTGCCGGGATTTGTGGGCAGACATGTTCCAGAATGCGATGCATGTCTTCCTTCGGTTCACCCACAGCCAAACCGCCGACAGCGTAGCCATCAAAACCTATCTCTACCAGACCTTTAACAGAGATATCGCGTAAATCTTCGTAAACGCTGCCCTGGATAATACCGAACAGCGCATTTTTGTTCTGCAGGGAGTCAAAGCGGTCACGGCTACGCTTCGCCCAGCGCAACGACATCTCCATGGAGCGTTTCGCGTAATCCCAGTCGGCCGGGTATGGCGTACATTCATCGAAGATCATCACGATATCAGAGCCGAGATCGTACTGAATCTCCATAGACTTTTCAGGATCGAGGAAAATCGGATCGCCGTTGATCGGGTTACGGAAGTGTACGCCCTGCTCGGTGATCTTACGGATGTCGCCCAGGCTGAAGACCTGGAAACCACCGGAGTCGGTCAGGATCGGGCCTTTCCATTGCATGAAGTCATGCAAATCGCCGTGCAGCTTCATGATCTCCTGACCAGGACGCAGCCACAGGTGGAAGGTATTGCCGAGGATAATCTGTGCGCCAGTGGCTTCCACTTCTTCCGGCGTCATCCCTTTTACGGTGCCGTAGGTGCCCACAGGCATAAACGCGGGGGTTTCCACCACGCCGCGATCAAACACCAGGCGGCCGCGACGTGCGCGACCATCGGTGGTATCGAGTTCAAATTTCATTTTTTCTCCGACGTCAGAAAAACAGTCCAACGTTGTAAAACGGTGCCGCGGACTTATTCCCCGACACGCTCATTCAAAGCCTGCGGATTGTACGTGATAAACATCGCGTCCCCGTAGCTAAAAAAGCGATATTTTTGTTCTACCGCAGACTTGTACGCCGCCATGGTGTGCTGATAACCCGCAAAAGCGGACACCAGCATAATCAGCGTTGATTCAGGCAGATGGAAGTTGGTTACCAGGGCATCAATCACGTTGTACTGATAGCCTGGGTAGATAAAGATCTGCGTATCGCCAAAGAAAGGCTCAATCAGGTCATTTTTGGCGGCCTGCGCGGCGCTCTCAAGGGAGCGTACCGACGTGGTGCCCACTGCCACAACGCGGTTACCGCGTGCTTTGGCGGCCAGAACGGCATCCACCACCTCTTGCGGCACTTCGGCATATTCGGAATGCATGATGTGGTCTTCGATGCTGTCCACGCGCACCGGCTGGAACGTACCCGCACCGACATGCAGGGTCACGAAGGCCATCTCGATGCCTTTCGCGCGCAATTTTTCCAGCAGCGGTTCATCAAAATGCAGGCCCGCCGTCGGCGCGGCGACCGCGCCAGGCTTCTGGCTATAGACGGTCTGGTACAGCTCGCGGTCAGCCTCTTCGTCCGGGCGCTCGATGTAAGGGGGCAGCGGCATATGGCCGATCGCATTCAGAATGTCGAGCACCGTGCGCTCGTCATTGAACGCCACCTCAAACAGCGCATCGTGACGCGCGGTCATGGTTGCACGGATGCTCTCATCATCGCCAAGCAGCAGCTCTGCACCCGGCTTCGGCGCTTTAGAGGCGCGAATATGTGCCAGAATACGTTTATCATCAAGCATACGTTCGACCAGCACTTCAATCTTGCCGCCGCTGGCTTTACGGCCAAACAGACGCGCCGGGATCACGCGGGTATTGTTAAAGACCAGCAGATCGCCAGGGTTGAGCTTGTCGAACAAATCGGTGAAAGTACCGTGCGTCAGCTCGCCCGTCTGCCCATCCAGTGACAGCAAACGACAGCTACTGCGCTCAGGCATTGGGTAGTGAGCAATCAGGGATTCAGGTAGTTCAAAGGAGAAATCGGCGACGCGCATGACGTATACTCGTGACTTAAAAACAGGCGGCATAGTCTAGTGCTCACACCCTTTTGCTGCAACAACTAGCCGCCCCTGGACAAATAAAACGCATGAATTTTCTCGCTCACCTGCATCTTGCTCATCTCGCTGATAGCTCTCTTTCCGGCAATCTGCTGGCCGATTTCGTGCGCGGTAATCCCGCCGACGCGTACTCCGCAGAGGTTGTCGACGGGATTTTTATGCATCGCCGTATCGACGTACTGACCGATAACCTGCCGGAAGTCCAGGAAGCCAAAGCGTGGTTCCGCCCTGAAACGCGGCGCGTCGCACCGATCACGCTCGATGTAATGTGGGACCATTTCCTCTCGCGGCACTGGGAAACACTCTCTCCTGAGATGCCCCTAAACGCGTTCGTGCGCTATGCCCACCAGCAGGTGTCCATTATTTTGCCGGATTCGCCGCCGCGCTTTGTGAATCTGAATAACTATCTCTGGTCAGAACGCTGGCTTGAGCGCTATCGCGAGATGGACTTTATACAGAATGTGTTAAACGGGATGGCGAGTCGCCGACCGCGACTCGACGCGCTGCGCGACTCCTGGCATGACCTGGACGCCCACTACGAGGCGCTGGAGACGCGGTTCTGGCAGTTCTATCCTCGTATGATGACCCAGGCGAAAAACAAACAGCTATAACAGAAATGCCATTGATAGGTGAAAGCTTGCTGAACGATTGTTAGCGCCTCTTTGTCTTATCAATGAACACTCTCTATACTGGGCGGCGTTGCGTTCCAAATAACCTTAGTATCTACAGGAGAATCACATGGTTCTGGTAACTCGTCCGGCTCCGGATTTTACAGCTGCAGCAGTTCTGGGCAACGGTGAAATCGTTGAAAACTTCAACTTCAAACAGCACACCAACGGTAAAGCGACCGTTCTGTTCTTCTGGCCAATGGACTTCACTTTCGTTTGCCCGTCTGAGCTGATCGCATTCGACAAACGTTACGAAGAATTCCAGAAGCGTGGCGTAGAAGTTGTAGGCGTCTCCTTCGACTCTGAATTTGTACACAACGCATGGCGTAACACCCCTGTCGACAAAGGCGGCATCGGTGCGGTGAAATACGCAATGGTTGCGGACATCAAACGCGAAATCCAGCAGGCTTACGGTATCGAACATCCGGACGCTGGCGTTGCACTGCGCGGTTCTTTCCTGATCGACGCAAACGGCATCGTTCGTCACCAGGTTGTTAACGATCTGCCACTGGGTCGTAACATCGACGAAATGCTGCGCATGGTTGACGCGCTGCAGTTCCACGAAGAGCACGGTGAAGTGTGCCCGGCTCAGTGGGAAAAAGGTAAAGAAGGTATGAACGCGTCTCCGGACGGCGTTGCTAAATACCTGTCTGAGAACGTATCCAGCCTGTAATCGGCACGGTTTACGGAAAAGGCCCGCATTAGCGGGCCTTTTTGTTTTGTACGATCTCACTTTCACACGTTAAAACGCGAAGCACGAACACCCCAGCACGCCCCAGAATGCCTGGTCATCAGATACCGGGATATCCGATTGCCGCGCAATGCCGTGCGCATGGCCATGCACCCCGCAGCTACCAATACACTGGTGCATCTGCACCACCGCCCCCACTTTGCTGGCTGCAGGCGGCGCAGAGCGGTAATGCCCCGGGACTTTCACGACCGGTGACCACGACGGTACAACCGGGATCGGCGGCGGTGACAGCGGACTGAAATGACCGGCGGCATACACGACCTTGCCATCCACAACGGTCAGCACCGATTCAATGCCCTTGATCTCCTCTTCCGTCACGCTGAAGTAATCTTTCGACAGCACCACAAGGTCCGCAAGCTGCCCTTCAACCAGACGGCCTTTTTTACCCTGTTCGCTGGAAAACCACGCGCTGCCTGCGGTCCACAGCTCCAGCGCTACCTCACGCGGCAGGCGGTTATTGTCGTCATACATCGCCAGGCCGCCGACGGTTCGCCCGGAGACCAGCCAGTAGAGCGCCGTCCACGGGTTATAGCTCGCCACACGGGTTGCGTCAGTACCTAACCCAACCGGCACGTCCAGTTCCAGCATTTTCGCCACCGGTGGCGTGTGTTTCACCGCCTCTTTGCCGTAGCGGTCGACGAAATATTCGCCCTGGAACGCCATACGGTGCTGCACCGCAATACCGCCCCCCAACGCTTTGACGCGCTCGATATTACGCTCGGTAATGGTCTCCGCATGGTCAAAGAACCAGTGCAGGCCGTTAAACGGAATCTCACGGTTCACCTTCTCAAAGACATCCAGCATCCGGCTGATGGATTCGTCATAGGTGGCATGCAGCCGGAACGGCCAGCGGTTTTCCACCAGGTGGCGCACCACGCGTTCCAGCTCGTCTTCCATCCCTTGCGGTAGATCCGGGCGCGGCTGGAGGAAATCTTCAAAATCCGCCGCCGAGAAGACCAGCATCTCTCCTGCCCCGTTCGCACGATAAAAGTCTGTGCCCTGCCCCGGTTTGAGCATATCGGTCCAGCGCTCAAAATCCTCCAGCTCCTGTTTAGGGCGCTGGGTGAAGAGGTTGTAGGCAATACGCACCGTCATCTGCTCTTTGGCGTGCAGTTCGGCAATCACCTCGTAATCTTCCGGGTAGTTCTGGAAGCCGCCGCCGGCATCAATGGCGCTGGTCAGCCCCAGACGGTTAAGCTCACGCATAAACTGGCGCGTGGAGTTAACCTGCTGCTCAATGGGGAGTTTCGGTCCTTTTGCCAGCGTGGCGTAGAGGATCATCGCGTTAGGTTTAGCGATCAGCAGCCCGGTCGGGTTGCCGTGGTTATCACGCACAATCTCCCCGCCCGGCGGGTTTGGCGTCTCTTTGGTGTAGCCGACAGCTTTCAACGCGGCGCGGTTAAGCAGGGCGCGATCGTAGAGGTGCAGGACAAACACCGGCGTATCCGGTGCCGCCTCGTTAAGCTCTTCGATGGTCGGCATCCGGCGTTCGGCGAACTGAAACTCGCTCCAGCCGCCCACCACCCGAACCCACTGAGGTGAAGGTGTACGATCGGCCTGATCTTTCAACATCCTTAGCGCATCCGCCAGCGACGGTACGCCTTCCCAGCGCAGCTCGAGGTTGTAGTTCAGCCCGCCGCGGATCAGGTGCAGGTGCGAATCGTTAAGCCCGGGGATCACCGTACTTCCCTTCAGATCGACAATCTGCGTTCCCTGCGTCGCATAGCTCATAATGCGATCGTGGTTGCCCGTCGCCAGAATCTTGCCGTTAGCAATAGCCACCGCTTCCGTGAGCGGGTTTTCGCGATCGAGGGTATGGATCTTACCTTTGGTTAAGATCAGTGTGGCAGTTTGAGACATAACGTACTCCTTTCAGCCGAATCAGGCTTTTTTGAGCCATCCGGCAAACAGACGGGTCACGATGGGCATCCACAGCCAGACCACCAGCGCGACCACACAGGCATCGTTAATCAGATGCAGCAACAACGTACCTTTCAGGCCAGGAAGCAACGCACCGGTCACCAGCGGCACCAGGTTGGTACTGGGGAAGATAACCAGCAGGGTAATGAGAAACTGTTTCCACTGTTTAGGCTTACGCACATGAGGCTCCGGTGGAGTAAACCAGAACGCCGCCTCGGTACGCACTTCGGTTTTATCGCCTTCCGCCAGCAGCGGTTCAATCTCTTTTACCAGCGCATTACGGGTATCGGACTGGGTCCACGCAGAGAGGTGTTCGAGGGTGTCGAAACGGATTATCACCGTCCACAGATGTTGTCCGTCGGTCGGGCGGATGACGTTCGCGCCAAGATGCCCCGGAAATTCCGCCGCGATGGGCATGATCTTACCCAGCCACTGTTCGTATCGCTCAGCCTGACCCGGCAGCAAGGTGTGGGTGATCACCAGCGTGACATGCGATGTGTGCGCCATAATAGTTTCCTGGTCATTAATGGGCGGGAGAACCCCGCCCTGGAAGGTTTACGCTTTGCGTTCTGGCGCACCGTGAACGAGGGTGTAGGCATAGTCAACGCCCATGCCATAAGCACCGCTGTGCTCACGGACCAGGTCCATGACCGCGTCGTAAGTGCCTTTGCGAGACCAGTCGCGCTGATACTCAAGCAGCACCTGCTGCCAGGTCACAGGAACCGCGCCCGCTTGAACCATACGGTCAATCGCACGTTCATGGGCATCTACGGAGGTACCGCCGGAAGTATCGGTCACTACATAAACTTCAAACCCTTCATCCAGAGCCATCAGCGCCGGGAAGGTCAGGCAAACTTCGGTCCACAGGGCTGAGATGATAAGTTTCTTGCGGCCCGTTGCTTTCACTGCCGCAACAAACGCATCGTCTTCCCAGGAGTTCATAGAGGTACGTTCAATCGGTTTAACCTCCGGGTGAACCGCCAGCAATTCTGGCCAGATGTATCCGCTAAAGCTTTTTGTTTCGACAGAGGTGTAGATAACCGGAACATCAAAAATTTTGCCTGCTTTTGCCAGAGCCACCGTATTATTTTTTAATAACTGACGGTCAATATTTGCCACGCCAAAAGACATTTGCGGTTGGTGATCGATAAAAATCAGTACGGAATTGGACGGGTCAATCAGTTCACGAATAGACATAAAAGTACCTTTTAATCAATGTGTTAAAAGCCAACGTTTTGGTGTGCTATATGAGAAAGGGCCCTGACTGATAAAGCAATTTGAGTATAGCGAGAATTGATTGAGCGGATAGTAAAGATATTTGTCCCCTCTGTTGAAATTAACCGAACAACTTAGGGGAATTTTCAGCAACCGGGAAATAAACCGGTTGCTGATGACGATTAATTTCCGAACCAGACGGAGGCGGAAATGGCCGGTAAGGAGAGAATGCCTTCCTGAATCGTGCCTTTACCCTCTTTGCGTTGCCACGCCTTCACGTGCAGCAACGGAGAGTCATCCAGCACCACTTCACAGGCTTCTCCGCGGTTGATGGCGACCAGCACGCGTTGCTGGTTGTAGACGCGGGCAAACACCACCACGTTATCGTGGGCATACACCACCTGACAGCCACCGTAACGCAGCGCCTGGTTCTGTTTACGAAGCTTAGCCAGACGCTGGTACAGGGTGAGCAGCGCCTTGTCCTGCTTCGCCGGATCCCAGGGGAAGGTTTTGCGGCAGAAGGGATCGTTGTTCCCCTCCAGCCCCACCTCATCACCGTAGTAAATGCACGGCACGCCAGGCCAGGTGAAGAGCCAGGTAACGGCCAGCGGCAGACGTGCCACATCCTTGCCAAGCAGGGATTTAAAACGTGCGGTATCGTGGCTGTCCAGCTGGTTAAACATCCGCAACTGCTGCTGATGCGACAGGCTGGCGCGGTAGTTATCCATCCATGCCATACAGGTTTCGGCGTCGATATGCTGCGGATCGTAAGAGATATCGGTGTTCGCCAGAAATCCCCATAGCGGGAAGGTAAAACCGCGGTAGTTCATGGCCGAATCTTCTGCATCGGCTTGCAACCACTGGCGTGCATCGCCAAAATGCTCGCCAAAGACAAAGGCCTCCGGCTGCGCGGCTTTCGCTGAGCGGGTGATACCTGCAACGTGCTGAAGGTTATTACGCGCTCCGCCCGCTTCACCCAGCATATGCACCACGTCAAGACGCCAGCCGTCCATGTTCCATGGCGCCTTAAGCCAGTGGCGGACAACGCTGTCTTCACCGCCGTAGATTTCGTTGACCAGAGAAGGCGACTGGAAATCCAGCTTCGGCAGGCTTGGGTAGCCCAGCCAGTCCAGCGCGTAGCCCTCTTCATTAAAGCTGTACCAGTCACGCTGCGGCGAATCCGGGTTATGGCATGCCCCGCTCATCGACTGGTTATGACGGTCAAACCACGCGTGCGAATCCCCGCTGTGGTTGAACACGCCGTCCAGAATCAGGCGCATCCCTTCGTTTTTAGTGTTCTGTCGCAGGCGCAGCAGCGCCGCATCGCCGCCAAACTGCTCATCAACATGACGATAATCTTCGGTGTCGTATTTATGCACGCTCGGGGCTTTAAACACCGGGTTAAGGTACAGCGCCGTCACGCCCAGTTTTTTCAGGTACGGGAGTTTTTCGCTGATCCCGTCGAGATCGCCACCGTAAAACGTCGAGCCACCTGCCTGCGCGGTCAGCGGTTCATCCCATGCTTTGAGGATAATGTCGTGACCTGCTGCGTGGTGGTAATAAACCTTGTCCTGGTCTGCAGTGCGCTTTTCGCTGCGGGCAAAGCGGTCCGGGAAAATCTGGTAAAACACCTGATCGTTAACCCATTGCGGGCCATTGTCCGGGTAATCGACGGCAAACTGCTCCAGCCGGGCCGGCGGAAAACGGCTAAACCCCTGCGGGGTAAACCACAGCTGGCGGTTATTCCACAGCAGTTTAAAACTGTAGCGACGACGCGGCTGTCCACGGGTTAAATCGATGTTTGCCCGCCACGCCGTGATCCCGGGCTGCGGCTGGCTGCGCTGCTTATGCATTTTCAGCGCGGTCTCTTCGTTATCAATTTCGGCGCGTAGCGTCACGCGTTCAGGCTGATTTTCCCCCGCCAGCCAGAGCGTAATCACAAGGTTGTCTTTGTTTTGCTTAACAAATGGGGCAACCGGAAGGTGCCAGGCGTTTAACATCACGAATCCCCTTTGATGAAATTGACGTCACCTTGCCACAGGGTGGTTAAGGTTAGCTCATCATGACGAGGTTTATTGAGGGAGGAGGACGGGGGAGGAGGCATCAGCGTGAGCGGATGCCTCCTTCCAGTCCCTCTGCGGGGAGAGGGAAGATTACTGTGCCTGCGCCAGCTGACGGTCGCGGCGGCATTTGAACATCCAGCCCAGCAGCAGCAGGACGATCCACGCACAGCCCACGTAAAGGGAGATACGGGTATCAGGATGATAGCCAATCAGGGCGATGATAAAGACCAGGAAGACCAGACCGACAGCGGTTGTCACCACCCCACCCGGCACTTTGAACTTCAGCGCTTTCGCCTCTTCCGGTGACAGACGGCGACGGAACGCAATCTGCGACAACAGGATCATGATCCACACCCACACTGTCGCGAAGGTCGCCAGCGACGCAATCACCAGGAACACATTCTCCGGCATGATGTAGTTCAGGTAGACCGACAGCAGCAGGGCTACGGTCATCACCATTACCGTCACCCACGGCGTGCCGCGACGAGAGGTTTTGGCAAACACCTTAGGCGCACTGCCCTGCTCCGCCATTCCGTGCAGCATGCGGCCCACGCCAAAGACGTCACTGTTGATTGCCGAAAGCGAGGCGGTCAGCACCACAAAGTTCAGGATGCTGGCGGCAAACGCGATGCCCATATGCTGGAAGGTCAGCACAAACGGGCTGCCGTTAGTGCCCACCTGGTTCCACGGGTAGATGGACATAATGACGAACAGCGTCCCCACATAGAACACCAGAATACGCATTGGCACTGAGTTGATGGCGCGCGGAATGGATTTCTCCGGGTCTTTCGCTTCCCCGGCGGTAATGCCGATAATCTCGATCCCGCCGTAGGCAAACATAACCATCTGCAGCGACATCACCATGCCGAGCCAGCCGTTGCTGAAGAAGCCGCCGTTGCTCCAGAGGTTATGGATCCCCGTTGGCTGACCGCCGTTGCCGATACCCCAGATGATGATCCCGAAGCCCGCGATAATCATGATGATAATGGTGGCAACTTTGAAGAAGGAGAACCAGAACTCCAGTTCACCAAACACCTTCACGCTCATCAGGTTGACGGCACAGATGATCAGCACCACGCTCAGCACCCATATCCAGTGCGGAACCGCGGGGAACCAGACGCCCATGTAGATGCCAAAGGCGGTAACGTCGGCAATAGCCACAATCAGAATTTCGAAGCAGTAGGTCCAGCCGGTGATGAAGCCCGCCAGCGGGCCTAAGTTTTCCTGCGCATAGCGCGAGAACGAACTGGCAGACGGATTGTGAACCGACATCTCCCCGAGGGCGCGCATGATGATATACGCGGCCACGCCACCGATGATGTAGGCCAGCAGAACGCTGGGACCGGCCATTTTAATGGCATCTGCCGAGCCATAAAAAAGACCGGTACCGATAGCGGATCCCAGCGCCATAAAGCGAATGTGGCGGGTGCTGAGTCCACGTTTGAGTTTGTTAGTGCTTTCCATTTAAATCTTGCCATTCAACTCGAAAAAAACAAAAAACCACGGGGCCTTAAGCCCCGTGGTTAAACAGTTTGTTGCCGTTGATTAATGGGCGTTCGATGCGACCTGACGCCCTGCAGCACGATCCCAGATAATGGCCAGAACCAGTGCAACAACGGTAGGCATCAACCAGGCCAGGCCTTGCTCGGACAGCGGCAGACGCTGTGTCCAGGCTGGCAGTATTTGCGCAAAGGCGGATGCTTTAATCCCGTCAAGGATACCAAAAATCAGGCTGATAAACATGGCTGGCGCAATAATTCGCGACGAGTTGTTCCACCACGGGCGGGTGAAGCTCAGCACCACCAGCACGATACATGGCGGATAGATGGCCGTCAGCACCGGGATAGAGACCTGAATCAGGTGGCTCAGACCGAGGTTTGACACCGCCATGGAGAAGATGCCCAGGATAAAGACCAGCGTGCGGTAAGAGAGCGGCAGATACTGAGCAAAGAACTCAGCGCAGGCGCAGGTCAGCCCCACGGCGGTGACAAGGCACGCCAGGAAAATCAGTACCGCCAGCAGCAGGCTACCCGCACCACCAAAGGTGTGCTGCACGTAGGCATGGAGGATCGCCGCGCCGTTGGCATTTTGATCGACCAGTATGGCGCTATCTGAGCCCAGGCGGAACAGCGCCAGATACAGCAGCGTCAGCCCCACACCGGCCATCAGGCCAGCCCAGATGGTGTAGCGAGTCAGCAGACGCGCTTCCGTCACGCCGCGGGAACGTGCGGCATTCACGATAACAATACCAAACACCATTGCGCCCAGCGTATCCATCGTCAGGTAGCCGTTCACAAAGCCGTTGGAGAACGCGGCGTTTTTATAGGCGTCCATCGCATCGCTAATCGGGCCTGCGGGCCAGACGATGGCCGCAACCGCCAGCACAATCAGCGCCACGATTTTCAGCGGAGCCAGGAAGTTACCCACGGTATCCAGCAGCTTGCCCGGATAGAGGGAAACCAGAATCACAATCGCGAAGTAGATCAGGCTGTAGATAAACAGCGGCATCGCGCCATCGCCAGTGAGCGGGGCAATCCCCACTTCGAAGGATACGGTCGCGGTACGCGGGGTCGCAAACAGCGGGCCAACGGCCAGATAGCAGACGGTCGCCAGCAGAATGCCGGCCACTTTGCCAATCGGGGTGCTGAGGCTATCAACGCCACCACCGACTTTCGCCAGCGCGACGACGGTCAGTACCGGCAGACCCACAGCAGTAATCAGGAAACCAAACGCAGCGGTCCAGACGTGTTCACCCGCCTGTAAGCCAACCATTGGAGGGAAAATGATGTTGCCTGCGCCAACGAACAGCGCAAATGTCATAAAGCCCAGCGCGATGATGTCACGCGATTTTAAGTGATGGGTCATAAAACCTTACTGCCTGTGGATGTGGTGTTGAAAACATTGAGATTTTCGCCATCCCTGACGGGACGATACAGCGGAAAATTTGCTCAATTTCAGCGGGATATGCTCCCGTCCTGGCGTGGAGAAGAATAGTTTTTCGATTTACCACGCAAATACAGTCGGTATGACAGTATCTGGGGCGCAATTTAAACGCTTATAACGTTTAAAGGCAAGATGGGATCGTGAAACCAGAACAATATGCCAACATCAAAAATAAGACCAGCACAATACGCTAATTATAAGAAAAACCCATGGCTAATCATGCGAACAAAAAACAGCCAGCCGTATAATATTCAGCCGCGTTTCGCTTGACTGCAAAGCAAACGGGCCAGCAAACGCTGGCCCGTGGAAAGGTAAAGTGACACGCCTGTCGTCAGGCGATCTTTTTGGCAATTAATCGTTCCGGGATAACGAAACTGAAGCGGGTTCCCTTACCCAGCGTGCTTTGAATATCGAGACGGCTTTCATGGTGATTCACCGCGTGTTTCACAATAGCCAGCCCCAGACCGCTGCCGCCGGTCTGCCGTGAGCGCGCTTTATCCACCCGATAGAAGCGCTCAGTCAGACGCGGGATGTGTTCAGGTGCGATCCCCGGCCCGTTATCCTCTACGCTGAACTCAGCGCCCGTTGGCGTGTGCTGCCAGCGCACCACGATATCCGTCCCCGCTGGCGTATGATTCACCGCGTTATACACCAGATTGGAAATGGCGCTGCGCAGCTCATCTTCGCTGCCAAGCACCTTGAGCGTGTTGTCGACCTCGAAGGTCAGCTGATGCATTTTATGGCTTAACGTCTGCGCTTCGCGCTCCACCACCCGCAGCATCATCGGAACATCAATGGTGTCATTCAATGCCAGCGAGGGGGCGGCCTCAATTTTCGAGAGCGTCAGCAGCTGTTTCACCAGCCCTTCCATACGGTGCGTTTGTTCACGCATCGTATGCAACGCTTTCTCGCGCGGCGCGCCTTCCAGCGTTTGCTCCTGCATCATCTCCAGGTACCCCTGAAGCACCGTCAGCGGAGTGCGTAATTCGTGGCTGACGTTGGCAAAGAAGTTGCGTCGCGCCCCTTCCAGCTGGTGCATCTGGGTGACATCACGGGCAACCATCAGCCACTGCTGGTCGCTGTAAGGCATCACACGGATTTCCAGATGGCGCCCATTATTGAGCTTCAGGTTGTGGGGGCGGGTAAAATCACGCTTTTTCAGGTACAGCGTGAACTCGGGGTAACGCAGAAGGTTGAGGATGTTCTGGCCATTATCGTCCGGCCAGCGCAGGCCCAGCAGCTGTTGCGCGAGGCCGTTACACCAGAAGATCGTCCCTTCTTCGGTCGTCAGAATGACAGCATCCGGCAGCGACTCAGCGCCGCTACGGAAGCGTTTGATCAGGCTTCCCAGCTCCCGACGCCGCTTTTTGTTACGCATCTGCATCTGGTGCAGACCGTACAGCAGCGGCTCCCAGCTTCCGCTTCCCGGCGGAGGCGTCATACTTCGGTCAACCCACAGCCACCACGAGAGGCGCAGCAGGTTCCAGAAATGCCAGATCAGCAGCCCGGTAACCGACGCCAGCAGAAACCACGGCAAATATCCAAGAAAGGCCCCCAGAATGAAGGCCGGAATACAGCATAAGATCAGTTCAAAGACGAGCCTTTTCCATGACAGACGTTCCAGCACGCGTCACACTCCTGTCATTGTTCAGAAACGGGTTGAAAAACGATAACCCGTGCCGCGGACCGTCTGCACCATGCGATCGTGGCCGCTCAGTTCCAGCGCTTTTCGCAGGCGGCGGATATGTACGTCAACCGTCCGGTCTTCGACATACACGTTAGTTCCCCACACGTTATTCAGCAACTGTTCGCGGCTGTATACGCGCTCCGGGTGAGTCATAAAGAAATGCAGAAGTTTAAATTCGGTAGGCCCCATATCGAGGGGATTTTCACCGGTCATGACGCGGTGTGAGGTAGGGTCAAGGCTCAGTCCCTGCATCTCAATCACCTCTTCCACCGCCATCGGTGAAATGCGGCGCATCACGGCTTTAATGCGGGCAACCAGCTCTTTCGGTGAGAACGGTTTGGTAATGTAATCGTCCGCCCCCGTTTCCAGACCGCGTACGCGATCCTCTTCTTCACCGCGCGCCGTGAGCATCACAACCGGTATGTCGCGGGTTAGCGCTTCACGTTTCAGGTGTTTGATAAACTGCAGCCCGGAGCCGCCAGGCAACATCCAGTCGAGCAGAATCAGATCGGGCCAGGGTTCATTCAGCTGGTTCACCGCGCTGTCATAATCTTCCGCCTCAACCGGCTGGAAGCCATTTTGCTCGAGCACGAAGCACACCATTTCACGAATCGGAGCTTCATCTTCTACGACCAGAATACGTCTCGCCATACTTTGCCCTGTTTTATCTTATTTAAGTTACAAGTTTGTAATGCGGCGTCATTATGCGTCAGATTTATGACAGATTTATGAAAAACAGTACCACTATAAAGGGCAAACTGTTGTTTTATTACAGCGGTTATTTTCTGTTCCCTGACAGTTTATAATCCTGCTTTCTCTTTTTCGCCACGGATCAGCAATGCGCATACTACACACCTCTGACTGGCATCTGGGTCAAAATTTTTACAGCAAAAGCCGGGCGGCTGAACACGAAGCGTTCCTGAACTGGCTGCTGGATACGGCCCGCTCTCATGAGGTGGACGCCATTATTGTGGCGGGTGACATCTTCGATACCGGCTCGCCCCCCAGCTATGCGCGCGAGTTATATAACCGTTTTGTCGTCAATCTGCAGCAAACGGGCTGTCATCTGGTGATTGTTGCCGGCAACCATGATTCCGTCGCAACGTTAAATGAATCCCGCGATATTCTGGCGTTTCTCAATACTACCGTGGTGGCCAGCGCAGGACATGCGCCGCAGATCCTGAAAAAGCGCGACGGGACGCCGGGTGCGGTACTGTGTCCGATCCCATTTTTACGCCCGCGCGATATTGTCCAAAGCCAGGCGGGGCTTTCCGGCGCTGAAAAACAGCAGCATTTGCTGCAGGCCATCACCGACTATTACCACCAGCAGCATGCCCAGGCCTGTGCCCTTCGCGGCGACCAGGCGATTCCGGTGATTGCCACCGGGCACCTCACCACCGTTGGGGCCAGCAAAAGCGACGCGGTGCGTGACATTTATATTGGCACGCTAGATGCTTTCCCGGCACAAAACTTCCCGCCCGCAGATTATATTGCCCTCGGGCATATCCACCGGGCGCAGGTTATCGGCGGCTGCGAGCACATTCGCTACTGCGGCTCGCCCATCTCGCTGAGTTTTGATGAGACCGGCAAAGCCAAAAGTGTCCATCTGGTCAGCTTTAGCGACGGCAAGCTCAGCGCCGTCGACACGCTGGAGGTGCCCGTCACCCAGCCGCTGGCGGTGCTGAAAGGCGATCTGGACGCCATCACCGCCCAGCTTGAACAGTGGCGCGGCGTGGAACAAAACCCGCCGGTCTGGCTGGATATTGAGATCGCCAGCGCCGACTACCTGCATGATGTGCAGCGTAAAATTCAGGTACTCACGGAAGACCTGCCGGTAGAGGTGCTGCTGGTGCGCCGCAGCCGCGAGCAGCGCGAGAAAATTCTGCTCGGCGCTCAGCGCGAAACGCTCAGCGAACTCAGGGTGGAAGAGGTCTTTGAACGCCGGCTCTCCCACGAGGAGATTGACGACGCGAAACGCGCACGGCTGAACGAGCTGTTTACGCACACCCTGCATGCCCTGAACGATGAGGAAGAAAACGCATGAAAATCCTCAGCCTGCGTCTGAAAAATCTCAACTCACTGAAGGGTGAGTGGAAAATCGATTTTACCGCGGAGCCGTTTGCCAGCAACGGACTGTTTGCGATTACCGGGGCTACCGGCGCAGGGAAAACGACCCTGCTCGACGCCATTTGTCTGGCGCTGTATCACGAAACGCCGCGTCTGCAGAAAGTCTCCCAGGCACAAAACGATTTGATGACGCGCGACACGGCCGAATGCCTTGCCGAAGTTGAGTTTGAAGTCAAAGGTATTGCCTATCGCGCTTTCTGGAGTCAGAACCGCGCGCGAAATCAGCCCGACGGTAATCTTCAGGCCCCACGCGTCGAGCTGGCACGCTGTGAGGACGGTAAAATTCTGGCCGACAAAGTGTCGGATAAACTGGAACAAACGGCCGCCCTCACCGGGCTGGATTATGGCCGTTTTACCCGCTCAATGCTGCTCTCTCAGGGGCAATTTGCCGCCTTCCTCAATGCCAGACCTTCCGACCGCGCCGAACTGCTGGAAGAACTGACCGGAACCGAGATCTACGGTCAGATTTCCGCCATGGTGTTTGAGAAACACAAAGCCGCACGTAACGCCCTTGAGGTGTATGAAGCACAGGCTGCAGGCGTCGTGTTGTTGAGTGAAGAACAACAGCAGCAGTTACAGCAAAGTTTGCAGGCACTTACTGACGAAGAAAAAACGCTGCTGGCGCAACAGCAGAATCAACAGAAAGATTTTCAGTGGCTTACGCGCAATGACGAGCTTATACGTGAGCAGCAGCGCGTTGCCACCTTGCAGCAACAGGCGCAACAGGCACTGACCGAGGCTGCGCCCGAGCTGGCAACGCTCCAGCTTGCTCACCCCGCCGCCCAGCTGCGTCCACTGTGGGACAGCCAGCAAGAGCAAACCACCCGGCTGGGGCAAACGAAGCAGCGCATTGTTGAAGTAAATGCTCGCTTACAAGCAAAAACCGCGCTGCGCTCGCGTATCCGTAATACGGCCCAGCGTAGCCATGCACAACTGCAGACCGACCTTACGGCGCTGGCACAGTGGCTGACAGAGCACGAGCGGTATCGTCAGTGGGGCCAGGAGATAGCAGGCTGGCGCGCCCATTTTGCACAGCTGAATCGCGATAAAACTCAGATCGCCACGCTTTCCACGCGCATTGCTGAATTACGCCAGAAGCTGGCAGAGATGCCGGAAAACGCCCTGACGCTCACGGCTGACGAGGTCAGCGTGGCGATGGAGCAACAGGCTCAGTCACGGACTTTCCGCCAGCGGCTGATGTCGCTTCAGGCCCGTTATCTGCCGCTGCAACAACGTCTGCGCCAGAACGGTGAAAGCCTGCAGAAAGCCCAGGCAGAGCAGGTAAAACTCAATGAAACGCTGACGCTGCGTCGCCAGCAGTACAAAGAGAAAAACCAACATTATCTGGATCTTGAAACGCTCTGCAGACAGGAAGAGAAGATTAAAAGTCTGGAGGCAGAGCGTGCGCAGCTGCAGGCGGGACAGCCCTGTCCGCTGTGCGGCTCAACCTCGCACCCGGCGGTCACTGCCTATCAGGCGCTGGAGCTGAGTGCCAACCAGCAGCGTCGCGACCAGTTAGCCAAAGAGGTCGCTGCGCTTAAAGAGGAAGGATTGTTAGTTCTCGGCCAGGTGAATGCCCTGACCCGGCAGATCCAGCGTGAGACAGACGACGCTCAGACGCTCTCCCAGGAGGAGCAAGCGCTCACTAAAGAGTGGCAATCGGTTTGCGCGTCCCTGAATATCACTCTGAATATTCAGGAAGATATTGCCCCGTGGATGAACGAACAAGAGCAGTATGAGCGTCAGCTTTACCAGCTGAGCCAGCGTCTGACGCTCCAGCAACAGCTGAATGAACAGGACGCGCAGGCGCGTCAGTATCAACAGCAGCTGACGGCCACGCGCCAGGCGCTGGAAACGACCCTGCTGACGCTGTCACTCAACGTCCCGGAAGAAGGCACAGAGGCTGCCTGGCTGAACGAACGTGAAACCGAGTTCGCACAGTGGCAGGAAAAACAGACTCAGCATGGCGTCATGCAGGAGCACATGACGGCTCTGATGCCGCTGCTCGACACCCTGCCCGCCACAAACGACACAGAAACCGAACCGGCCATTCCTGATAACTGGCGCGAAACGCACGACGAATGCGTTTCTCTTCAGAGCCAGCTTGCCACATTGCAACAGCAGGAAAGCCTTGAAAGCGAACGGCTGCAGCACGCCACGACGCATTTCACCGCCGCATTGACCGCAAGCTGCTTCGCCGATCGGGAGGCCTTTCTGGCTGCACTGCTTGATGAAGAGACCATCCGCCGTCTTGAACACCGTAAGCAGACCCTGGAAAACCAGCTTCAGCAGGCAACTCCGCTGTTCGCACAGGCAAACCAGCAGCTGCGGGCTCATCAGACGCAGCGACCGGAAGGGCTGGAACTCGACGCGCCAACCCTGCAGTTGCAGCTACAGCAACTCGGGCAACAGCTTCGGGAGAACACCACTCATCAGGGTGAGATCCGCCAGCAGCTTAAACAGGACAGCGATAACCGTCAGCACCAGCTGGCGCTCATGCAGCATATTGAAGAGGCCGCGCGGCTGGCCGATGACTGGAGCTATCTGAATTCGCTGATAGGTTCCAGCACCGGCGACAAGTTCCGTAAGTTTGCCCAGGGGCTCACGCTGGATAATCTGGTCTGGCTTGCCAACCAGCAGCTAAATCGCCTGCACGGGCGCTATTTGCTGCAGCGTAAGGTCAGCGATGCGCTGGAACTCGAAGTGGTGGATACCTGGCAGGCGGACGCGGTGCGCGATACCCGTACCCTCTCCGGCGGCGAAAGCTTCCTTGTTAGCCTGGCACTGGCGCTGGCGCTTTCCGATCTGGTGAGCCACAAGACACGCATCGACTCGCTGTTCCTGGATGAAGGCTTCGGCACGCTCGACAGCGAAACGCTGGATACCGCCCTGGATGCGCTCGACGCGCTGAACGCCACCGGGAAAACCATTGGCGTGATTAGCCACGTCGAGGCGATGAAAGAGCGGATCCCGGTGCAGATCAAAGTGAAGAAGATTAACGGGCTGGGGTATAGCAAGCTGGATAAGGTGTTTGCGGTGGAGTGAGGGTGCCCTGCATGAGGGCACCCTCATCCTGCCCCTCTCACGTATGGAGAGGGAGAATGGCTATAGCGGCCAGAGCCACGCGGCGCCGCGCACGCCGCTGGAGTCCCCGTGCACCGCTTTGCGGATCGGGGTTTCACACTCGCCGCCGAAGACCCACTGCTTCACCAGATTCGGCACCGTGGCATATAAACGGTCGACGTTGCTCATCCCGCCGCCGAGCACAATCACGTCAGGGTCAAGGATATTCACCACGTGCGCCAGGGATTTCGCCAGCCGCATTTCATAGCGGCTGAGAGCCAGCTCAGCCACCGGATCGTGTTCCCCGACCCGGCGCATAATCTCGTTCCCCTTGAGTGGCTGGCCACTCAGGCGGTGGTAATCGGTGGCAAAACCGGTGCCGGAGATAAACGTCTCAATACAGCCCTGCTTGCCGCAATAGCACGGCACCTCGGCGCGGTATTTAAGTTCATCTTCATCCATCCACGGCAGGGGGTTATGTCCCCACTCGCCCGCCGTACCGTTGCCGCCAATATGGGCACGCCCGCCCAGGGCCACGCCTGCGCCACAGCCGGTCCCGATAATGACCGCAAAAACGGTCTGGGCCCCTGCGGCGGCACCGTCAATGGCTTCGGAGACGGCCAGACAGTTGGCGTCATTTGCCAGACGCACTTCCCGGTTCAGGCGCTGACTTAAATCTTTATCAAAAGGCTGACCGTTGAGCCAGGTGGAGTTGGCATTTTTAACCACCCCGGTATAGGGCGAGATTGAGCCCGGGATCCCCATCCCAACGGTGCCGGTCTGCCCTGTCGCCTGCTCAGCCATGTCGACCAGCCGGGCAATCGTCTCGATAGTCTGGTGATAATCATCGCGCGGCGTAGGCAGACGGTGGCGGAACAGTTGCTCCCCCTGCTCGCTCAGTGCGATGACTTCTGTTTTGGTGCCGCCCAAATCAATCCCAATACGCACAAGACACTCCTCATTATTTTGATTATCAACAGAGTAGAAGCCCGCTTCCCGATTAGCAATGCAAGCGATGCGACAATTCGTTATCATGCCCGCTGATTTAACGACAAGGCCGTGGAAATTATCATGCTGTGGTTCAAAAATTTGATGGTTTACCGTCTCAGCCGCGACGTTTCGCTGCGTGCAGAAGAGATGGAAAAACAGTTAGCCGCTTATAGCTTTTCCCCTTGCGGTAGCCAGGATATGGCAAAAACCGGTTGGGTTCCTCCAATGGGTTCACAAAGCGATGCATTGACCCACGCCAGCAGCACGGGTCAAATCATCGTCTGCGCCCGCAAAGAAGAAAAAATTCTGCCCACGCCGGTGGTCAAGCAGGCGCTCGAAGCGAAAATTTTCAAGCTTGAAGCCGAACAGGGTCGCAAGCTGAAAAAAACCGAAAAAGATTCGCTGAAAGACGAAGTTCTTCACTCTCTGCTGCCGCGCGCCTTTAGCCGTTTCAGCCAGACAATGATGTGGATCGATACCGTTAACGGGCTGATCATGGTGGACTGCGCCAGCGCCAAAAAAGCGGAAGATACGCTGGCCCTGCTGCGCAAAAGCATCGGCTCGTTACCGGTCGTTCCGCTGGCGCTGGAAACGCCGATTGAGCTGACCCTGACCGAATGGGTGCGCAGCGGTACAGCGGCCCAGGGCTTCCAGATCCTTGATGAAGCCGAGCTCAAAGCCCTGCTCGAAGATGGCGGCGTGATCCGCGCGAAAAAGCAGGATCTGGTGAGCGACGAGATCGCCGTACACATTGAAGCGGGCAAAGTGGTAACCAAACTGGCACTCGACTGGCAGCAGCGTATTCAGTTTGTGATGTGCGATGACGGCTCGGTGAAGCGTCTGAAATTCTGCGATGAGCTGCGCGATCAGAACGAAGATATCGATCGTGAAGATTACGCCCAGCGCTTTGACGCGGACTTTATCCTGATGACCGGAGAGCTGGCAGCGTTAATTCAGAATCTGGTGGAAGGCCTCGGCGGCGAAGCGCAGCGGTAATGCCTGCAGTGACCCTCTCCCGGCAGGGAGAGGGAATAAAACGTTTTATTTCAGGTAGCGGCACAGATAAGAGGTCGGTTCAGCAACCTGCAGATGGAATTCGCTGTGGCCAGGGACGTTGAACGCTTGTCCGGCAGAGTAAACTTTCCATTCTGTTTCCCCCGGCAGTAAGACGTTGAGCGCACCGCTGATCACCGTCATCTCTTCAGCTTCGGCTGTACCAAAGGTGTATTCCCCTTCAGCCATAACGCCGACACTGGCGCGGCCAGTGCTGCTGCTGGTAAAACCAATGGATTTCACTTTACCGGAAAAGTATTCGTTACTTTGAAGCATGAACTGGCCCTTATATTTTTAGATAAAAATTCACTATAGGGGCCATGATCATCACCTGTCACGCAAAATCATTAGATCAACAGCTCTGCGGCCAGCCGGGCCATCAGAACATTGGACAACAGCACCGGGACATCCAGCGCCTTTTGCAGTAAATCACGGTGGTGCTGGTGGAATCCAAGGCAGTCCAGAATCAACACATCGGCCCCTCTCTCCAGCAGTTCCCGTCCTGCCTCAATCAGCGCAGCCTCGCTATCCCAGAAGGGATTGGCCAGCGCATACAAAGGCATTTTTTCGAGTACGTGCCATTTTGCCGTCTGGTTGTCCATGAGCTCTTCAATGGGAACAATGACCCCCACCTGATGCCCGTCAACAATGGAGGCCACCAGCGGCGGAATGATCCGCATCGGCTCCAGCAAAATCGCATTACGCGCGATGAGTCCCTTAACAGGTGCAGTACTCATCAGTAAAATAACGTCATAGCCTTGATTATCGAGCACTTCTATTACGCTCTGCAGCGAGCGCTCGATTTTCTGACGCGAAACATGCGCCAGTTTACCGTCACTTAATAACGTCGCCAGGGGATCCTCCCCCGCCTCTACAGCGTAGTCTTCCATGACCTCTTCCCGACTCATCTTCCCCAGCAGGCTTAGATGCGTTATCTGTTGTTCAGATACATGCTCGGTTAAGAGCGGTAACACTTCGCTTACAGGGACCACACCAATAGTGAGGATCGCCAACGTCGCCTTCATCTTCATCGCCTTCCATTACCGCTAAATCTTTCACACAGGTACAGGCTCACTACGCTGCACAGTTCGTTTTTTCAACAAAACAGCACCAAGCGTAGCAGGTGATCCCCATCGCGAAATGTAAAGATCGCCTGCCCGTTACGGAGTTACCTGTAATAACTAAATATTAACCCCTGCTTAACATTTGCGATGAGTAAAAAGTGTGATTCAGGCACGGTATTTAGCCCTTTAGGAATTCATTCACGACTTATCAGGATCTTCGTAGCGCCGTTTGGCATCCAGCGCTTCCTGTTCAGTTTCATGTTCACTGATCAGAGAGTCTGGTTTGGGGTGATCGGCACGCAGCTGATACCAGGTGACGGTTTGATCGCCATTGCCTTTTTCAACGGTAACGATGCGTGCTTCACGTGGATAGGGAGGTCTGGTTGGCATAGCTCATCCTTTTTTTATGTCTGAGCTATAAGTATAGACGCCGCTTAGCTGGCACAAGCCAAACGCAGGGCGGTAATAATCTGAATTACCACGTCCTCAGGTGAAGCGGAAGCATCCACAACGTGGTGTGCCGCTTCGCGGTATAACGCATCGCGTTCGGCCAGCACTTCGCTCACCTCTTCGCTGAGCGGCCGGGAGGTCAGCGCAGGACGTTGTCCCTCTTCCGGAAATGCTTCCAGCCGCCCTACCAGGGCCGAAACGGGTGCGCTGAGGTAGATGACAATCCCTTTTTCGCGCATAAAGCGACGGTTACACTCGGCGAGAACAATGCCGCCACCGGTTGCGATAACAGCAGACGGCGTGGTGACCGCCTTCAGCGCGGCCGTTTCACGGGCGCGAAAGCTCTCCCACCCCTCTTGCTCAACGATTTCCGCGATGCTTTTCCCGGCTTCGGTTTGCAGCCAGTGGTCGGTATCAACAAACTGACGATCGCGCGCGCGTGCCAGTTCCAGGCCAACGGTGGTTTTCCCACAGCCGCGGGGGCCAACTAAAAAGATGGGTTGGGTCATAGCCAGGTGTTCCCCTTGATGCCGGATGGCCGAAGAGCGTAAAGAAATAATTGCAGAAGATGTTGCGTTTACTTTACTGCAAAGCGGTACGGGATGACAACCCTGCGGAGGCCATACTGTACCACAAAGTGACAATGGTTATCATTACGCAGTGCGACGCTTGACTTCGAGCAGCCACTTATCAAGCTCTGCGGCGAACTGCTGGCGATCGCGCTGGGACAGGCTGTCTGGCCCGCCGGTCTGCACGCCGCTGGCGCGAAGCGTATCCATAAAATCACGCATGGTGAGTCTTTCACGAATGGTCGCCGGCGAATAACGCTCCCCTCTCGGGTTCAGCGCCGCCGCTCCCTTTTCAATTACCTCCGCGGCCAGCGGGATATCCGCCGTGATCACCAGATCCTCGGGACTACACAGACGCACAATCTCGTTATCCGCCACGTCAAAGCCGGCCGGAACCCGCAACGCGCGAATAAATCGGGAAGGTGGTACGCGAATATTCTGGTTCGCCACCAGCGTAAGCGGCATCTGCACGCGCTCGGCCGCGCGGAATAAAATCTCTTTAATCACATTCGGACACGCGTCCGCATCAACCCAAATCGCCATATTGTCTCCCCATAATGATTCTGCCGACTATTGTCGCCTGCATTTCGTTGTTAAGCTATCAATCAGAGAAAACAACGCATAATGACGGAGAATCGTGATGGATAAGAAAATCGGGTTTATCGGCTGCGGTAACATGGGCAAAGCCATCCTGGGTGGCCTGATCGCCAGCGGACAGGTGCTGCCGGGTCAGATTTGGGTCTACACCCCATCACCGGACAACGTCGCCGCGTTACGCGATCGGTACGGGATCAACGCAGCCGAAAGCGCGCAGGAAGTGGCTCAGGTAGCCGATATTGTCTTTGGCGCCGTCAAGCCGAACATCATGATCAAAGTGCTGAGCGACATCACCACCAGCCTGAACAAAGAGACACTGGTCGTATCGATTGCCGCGGGCGTCACGCTCGATCAGCTGGCGCGCGCGCTGGGTCATGACCGTAAAATCGTACGCGCTATGCCGAATACCCCGTCACTGGTCAACGCCGGCATGACCTCCGTCACGCCTAACGCGCTGGTGACGTCGGAAGACGTGGCGGATGTCCTGAACATCTTCCGCTGCTTCGGTGAAGCGGAAGTCATTGCCGAATCCATGATCCATCCGGTAGTGGGAGTGAGCGGTTCAGCGCCTGCGTATGTCTTTATGTTTTTAGAAGCGATGGCCGACGCCGCGGTGCTTGGCGGCATGCCACGAGCGCAGGCGTATAAATTCGCTGCACAGGCCGTGATGGGCTCTGCCAAAATGGTGCTGGAGACCGGTAAACATCCGGGTGAACTGAAAGATATGGTCTGCTCGCCTGGCGGAACCACTATCGAGGCGGTGCGGGTGCTGGAAGAGCGCGGCTTCCGTTCGGCCGTTATTGAAGCGATGACAAAATGCATGGAAAAATCAGAGAAACTGAGTAAATCCTGATTATCTGAGCCGGACGTCAGGCGGCCACCTCGGTGCGGCCGCGTCCGGCATTTTTCGCTTTATACAGCGCCACATCGGCCGCTTTTAACCACTCCCGATAGTGCCCGAACTGCGGTCCCCAGGGCGCGACACCGACGCTAATACGCAGAGATTCCTTGGGCGCACACGGTAACGACAGCGTTTCCAGCCGCTCATGTACGCGTGACATCACGGCGATGGCACTGTCAGCCGCCGTCCGGGACATGATCACCGCAAACTCATCCCCGCCAAAACGGCCTATCGCATCCCCGGAACGCACCGTTAGCTGCAGTTGCCGCGTCAGGGCGATGATCGCTTCATCACCCACATCGTGACCCCAGGTGTCATTGATATTCTTAAAATGATCGATATCGATAAGCAAAATCGTGGCGGTGCAGTGGTTGCGGCGACAGTGTTCAAATTCATTTCTCAACAACACTTCCCAGTGCCGGCGATTAAAGACGCCGGTCATGCCGTCGCGGGTACTCATCAGCTCCAGCCGCCGTTTATGCTCTGCAAGCCTGATGGCAGTACGATGGCTGAGCCAGGCAAAAAGCATCGGATACAACACCAGCACGGGAAGCGTTAGGCCCCATGCCAGAGGCTCCGGGTTAAAGACAGCCACCCGGCCCACAACGGGGAGCGTCACCAGGGAAGACAGAAGGGTTAACATCATGCCGGTAAAAAACAGCCGACAGCCGCCGGACCCCATCATGTTCATTCCCACCATCATCAGCAGCGCTGCCGCAGGTAGCGCATTGATCCCCATCATGCCGATCCAAAGCCCGGCAATAATGGCATCAATCTTCAGATTAAAATGTTCCTGCTGATGAGGAGAAGCAGCGCGGCAGGACCACTGCCAGGCGAAATGGGGCCAGATAAATGCCCACCCCACCAGGAACAACCACCAGACGCCGGATACAGAAAAGGTGACCAGCACGCCAGAGAGGGGAAAGAACATCGCCGCCAGTCCGACAACACGCGCCAGCCGGGCTCGCCGGGCAAACGGGATCCCGGTACGGTGGGGGTCATCCTGAGAAAGGGTCATATTCCACTCTTCCCGAATGCGCTTTATATTGTAATAAGATTCATCATTCATCATTTTTGGGAATATTCTGAAATATTTCCCAAATTATAGAGAGGGGGCTTACGGGGAAAGTATGAAATTTCGGGTGAGCCGCCGGGGCCACTCACCCGATAGGACTACACGTTTTTCTTCAGACAGGCACTCATGAACTTGCTGCGATCGTCGCCTTTCAGGGACTGTTCGGTCGCTTTCGCATTACACTCGCGCATTTTTTGCTGCTGCGGCGTCAGGCTTTTCTCACCCGGTTTCGCGGCACCGTTTTTGAGGCAACCGCTCATGTAGGTCTTACGGGCATCGCCCTTCAGGCTCTGCGCGGTCGCCTGTTGATTACAGGTGGTCATGCGTTGCTGCTGCGGCGTTAATGTTTTCTCTTCCGCGTTCGCCGATGAGATCAGGAACAGACCCGAGAGCAGAGTAACCAGTAATGTTGTTTTCATTGCACCATCCTTTTGTGAACATTCACTGTAAGTCTGGTTCGTGACAGGAAAAAAACCACCCGGCAGATGTGATTTCCGCCGGGCTTTTATTATTTCAGCCCCAAAGCCGCTTTCATGGTGTAGAACAGATCCGTTTGATCGGTCAGCCCTACCACGTTTGCCGCATGCGGACCGTATGCTGCGATGCGCAGCTGGGTTCCGGTATGCTCCATGGACTCTTCTTCAGAGTTGCCATAGCTCAACACCATCACCGCGCCGTCTTTGGTGTTCAGCGCCTGCGTCAGGCCCGGTGCTTTGGTATCCGCTGGGATGATCTGGCTGGCGTGCGCATGGTCTGCGGTAACGACCACCAGGGTGTTGCCGTCTTTCTTCGCAAACTCAAGTGCCTTCTGCACTGCTTCGTCCAGATCGACCGTCTCGCCAATCTGACCGCACGGGTTAGCCGCATGATCCTGTTTATCGATAGACGCGCCTTCCACCTGCAGGAAGAAGCCCTTTTCACTCTTGCTCAGCAGTGAGATCGCTTTATCGGTCATCGCCGCCAGCGTCGGGATGCTGTCGGTACGTTTTGGGTTTGGCGTACAGGTTACGGCAGGCTTATCAATGTTGCCGTGGTAGGACGCTTTTGGCCCTTCCCAGCGCACCGGCATATTGCCATCAGAGAAAAGACCCAGCAGCGGTTTATCCTGGCTTGCTTCGGTAATCGCCGCCAGAGAAGATGCATCGCTCACCAGCTGATAGCCACGAGCCTGCGCCTGCTCACGCAGCGTTTTGCCCTGCCATTCGCCCGCCGTGGCGGTTTCCGCGAAGGTTTTCGCCCCGCCGCCCAGCGTCACGTCAGGACGTGCGTTCAACAGTTGTTCCGTAATCGAGCCTTTGCCGCCCTTTTCCAGCGCGTTAGTCGGGCATTTTTCGCTGGTCACCGACGGGCCGTAGCATTTACGCGAGGTGACATGCGCCACCAGCGCCGCTGGCGTTGCATCCTGAAGTTCAGCCGTAGAGACGTTGCCGGTAGCCAGTCCCGCCGCTTTAGCCATCTCCAGAATGGTCTGGTGATCTTTTTCGTGAATATCTACACCCAGCGCACCATTATAGGTTTTCACACCCGTGGACCACGCCGTGGCAGAGGCAGCAGAATCCGTCACGTAATCGGGTTTACCGGTTTTTTTATCCAGCGCGTAATGGGTATATTGTCCGGTGAGAGGCAGTGCGTCGATACCTTTAAAAAAGCCGCCCGCGCCTTCGGCATAATTTCGTGCTGCCGTTATTTCGGAATCGCCCATCCCGTCGCCAATCAGCAGAATAATGTTTTTAGCGGGTTTCTCATTCAGCGAAGCGCGAATGGCGGCGGTTTGATCTTCAGTCAACCGGCGCGCGCCGCCTGGCTGGGTGATATCCCCTTTGGCCGCACGATTATCCAGCACGCTGGTATTGTGAGTGTCGGCATAAATAGCGGGTGACATTAACAGGGGAAGTAATGCGATGAAAAATGCGCTCTGTTTCAATTTATTTTCTCCATGTACAAATACATAAAAAATAAAACAGAGCGACTATAGGCATCCTGCATGACAATTCTATGACACGCCGTCAGGTTCCGTGATGGTTTAGTTGCGAGGATGCCTTAACAGCTTTTTTACGTACTGGCGGAGCATTTCAGCATCCTCAACCGGCACCTGGGAATCGGGTCTGACGCTTTCCAGCGCGCCTTCAACGTTCTCAATCAACGTCTGTTGTTCGTTTTTCGCCATTTGTCGCAGCAGCGCGGTGACCACAATTTCCAGCGCTTCAACCTGGGCGACCAACTCTTTTGACTCTTCTTCCTTTTGTGCAAGCTTGACCAACAACTCAGCAATGAGATTTTTCATGGTGCTATTTCCTTATCCGTTTTGTCTGAACTTAGCATTCTGAATCCATTATGCAAAGAGAAGAAATTTATTATGTTATGCAAAAGTGATGCGGCAGGAAAAATAGATTCCTCGCGGCTTTCAGCGAAACGTTTTTCTATAAAAAACGCCGCATTTAGTTATATAAAAATGCGGCGACCATAAGAATATATAATACATCCACGAAACAGCTATCGCGCCGACTTCGCCTCTGCCATTTGTCTGCGGCGACGCAGTGCAATAGCCAGTTGAATTATATTTATCAGCACCACAATGGCGGTAGCAGCAAATACCCAACGGAAACCGGCCATTGCCGAAACAGCGGCTCCCATAAGCGGACCGGCAACGTTACCTAAATACATAAACGACTGGTTATAGCCAAAAATACGGCCCGTTACCTGGTCACTGGAATATTTCACCAGCAATGTTTGCACCGCGGGTAACATCGCACCATCGGCAAAGCCCAGCAGAAACCGCAGCACGCCAAGCTGAAGCGGAGAAGTGACAAACGACATTGCGAAAAAGAGCACTACCGCAAAAATCAGCGTGGCCATCAGGATACGCGCCGTGCCGATCCTGTCGCCCAGTTTTCCAAGGCGTGGTGCCGAAATGAGGGCTGATACACCCGGGACGGCGGCAATCATCCCGCTGAGGAAAGCAATATTATTGCTATCTGGCTCCATCGACTTAATAAACAGCGCCAGAATCGGGCCGACCGAACCGTTGCAAAGCTGGATCACCATGGTGGTCACAAACAGGCTGATCATCAGGCCCGGATAGGGCAGCGAGGCGAAGACGGCCTTGCCGCTCAGGCGTTCAGCTTTGCTGATGACGGGGCGTCCTCCCTCTTTAATGAGGAAGAGCGTGACCAGAAAACTGACCACCAGCAGGATGGCCGTAATGATAAACACCGCGCGCAACCCCACATGATCGGCGAGGAAGCCCCCTAGCAGCGGGCCGCCAATGACCCCGCTTATCTGAGCAGTAGAGAGCGTACTCAGCGCCCAGCCGCTGCGTTCACGGGGCACCTGCGAGGCCACCAGCGCCATGGCATTCGGAATATACCCGGACGTCAGCCCCATCACCGCTCGCAGGAAAAAGAGCTGCCATACGTTAGTGGCAAAGGCCTGCAGCAGAATGGCTATCGCCATCCCCAGCGATGCGCGCAGCAGCATCAGCTTGCGCCCTTTGCGGTCGGCCAGACTCCCCCACATCGGCGAGACGATGGCAGAGACCAGAAACGTGACGCTGAACGTCAGACCTGACCACATGGAGAGCGCTTCATGGGAGGTAACGCCCAGCTGCGACACGTACAGCGGCAGGAAGGGCAATATCTGGCTGATGGCCAGCCCGGTAAAGAAGCACCCGAACCAGACCGAGATGAGATTAACTTTCCAGGATTCCATAAAAGAAATAGTCTTCATTTTTAGGCGAATTCGCCGACAGATTAGCAAGTTACGCGTTATGACGTCGCACCAGAGATGCGCCCTTGCCGACTTTGGTGTTTTATCTTCCCAGTCATCATATTTGTGAAATAAGTCACAAATCATCCATTTTCTGACGGAATATTATGCTTCATCGGCAGAGACCGAAACCGCGCATCCCCAGGTGAAAGTGGCTGGCATGGGCAGCGTTATACTCTGGCCCCAGGCTGTTACCGTAATAGCTGCAGCTCGCCGCCAGCATGCCTTTCAGCCATGGCTGCGTTTTTGTCGCCTTCCAGCCGTTTTGTACCGTGACCCTCTCACCGTTTGCCAGCCCAAACGCCGTGATATCCAGCGCCTCTGCCGTAGCATGTTCACTGCGTCGCGCGTCGGGGCGATGGTAAATGTTGCGGCAGGCAAAGCTACCGAGATGCTCAACACGCGTCAGCTTACTTCCCGTATAGCTTCTGGTGAGTGGCCGGGCCTGCTGGCTGATAAACAAGGCAGAACTGAGCGCCAGCGGGCAGCTCGCAAGGAAACTGCTGTTCAGGCTGACCGGACCGAAGTTACGTACCCGGACGACGTTACGGAGTGGACACTCCCCACCGCTGTCTGCGACCGGTTGTGTGCGGATAAGCGCGCGTTGATTGGCCTGCGATAACAGACTCGTGCACGCCTGGGGCGTTAAGTTCCGAAGCTTATACTGGGTAATGCGGCCTGGCGGGTCGTCGAGATGTAGCGGCGTGAAAGGGTTGTAGTAAGACGGCAACCAGTGATACCCCACCGTTGCGACAGCCGCAATAATGAAAACGGTCAGCAGAGTTTTTCCTTTCACGCTCCCCCCTTAACATTCCCCACAACATTATGGCAGAAGGCCGCGAAACCCGCTGGGCATCGTGGTATGTTATTGGTTTTTCGTCAGACTGGAAGAGAGTGAGATGGCAAAGCAGCGCGTAGGTATTGTCTTTGGGGGAAAATCAGCGGAGCACGAGGTTTCATTGCAATCGGCCAAAAATATCGTCGATGCAATCGATAAAAGCCGTTTCGACGTGGTGCTGCTGGGCATAGATAAACAGGGGCAGTGGCATGTCAACGATGCCAGCCAGTATCTGTTAAATGCTGACGATCCGGCGCATATCGCCCTGAATCCTTCTGCAATCAGCGTCGCTACCGTACCCGGCGTGGTGCAAGGGCAGCTCATCGACGCCGGTAATGCGCAGTCTCTCGCCCAGATTGACGTGGTCTTCCCTATCGTTCATGGCACCCTTGGCGAAGATGGTTCGCTGCAGGGGATGCTGCGCATGGCCAACCTGCCGTTTGTCGGTTCTGATGTGCTGGGTTCCGCTGCCTGTATGGATAAAGACGTCACCAAGCGCCTGCTGCGTGATGCGGGGCTGAATATTGCGCCGTTTGTCACCCTCACCCGCGCCAACCGTGACCAACACAGCTTCGCTCAGATTTCCGGTCAGCTGGGCCTGCCGCTGTTTGTGAAACCCGCAAACCAGGGGTCTTCCGTCGGGGTCAGCAAGGTGACAAGCGAAGCGCAGTTCACGCAAGCGGTCAGCCTGGCGTTTGAGTTTGACCATAAAGTGGTGGTTGAGCAGGGCATCAAAGGCCGCGAAATTGAGTGCGCCGTGCTGGGCAACGATTTCCCACAGGCAAGCACCTGCGGTGAAGTGGTGTTAAACAGTGATTTTTACTCTTACGACACCAAATACATTGATGATAAAGGCGCCCAGGTTGTTGTGCCTGCGAATATCGATCCGGCAATCAACGATAAGATCCGCGCGATCGCGATTAACGCTTATCAGACGCTCGGCTGCAGCGGCATGGCGCGCGTGGATGTATTCCTGACGCCTGAAAACGAGGTGGTGATTAATGAAATCAACACCCTGCCGGGCTTCACCAACATCAGCATGTATCCCAAGCTGTGGCAGGCCAGCGGGCTTAGCTACTCAGCACTTATCACCCGCCTGATTGAACTGGCGCTGGAGCGTCATGCTGCGGACAGCGCCCTGAAAAGCTCCGTAAACGGTTAATCGGGAGTTTTCGCCGTTTCCGTCTCATCCGCTGTCGTCTCTTCAGGACGACGGCGGATAATCATCCCCGCCAGCCAGAAGCTGATAACCCAGGTCACCAGACCCACGGCATACGTTTGCCACCCTTTTGCTTCAAATCCCAACAGCCCCACGACACCGTTAAGAATAAAGATCAGCCCAATAGCAAAGGCGTAGTAATGCCAGTCACGGCGTAGTTTGGAAGTGAGCTTCATGACAACTCCGGCAGGAAAAAAAGATATCCTCTCACAGATTTATGACGAGGTCTGTGGCTGATGCGGAAATTCTGAAACACGCTGTTGTTTCAATTAAGTTAAGAAATTGTGATGCGCTGCAGAATTCGACAATCCAGGAGAATTCCTTAGGGTAAATTAACACGATTCTGATATTGACAAATGCTATGACCTGTCAAACTCACCTTGTAAGACGCATATAAAACAGAGTGATTTATCGGGAGGTCGTGATGGCTGACTTTACATTGTCGAAACCGATTTTTGGCGGTAAACAACCAAAAACCTCCACGGCGGGTAATATCGCTTATGCCCTGTTTGTCTTGTTCTGTTTCTGGGCGGGTTCGCAGCTACTCAATATGCTGGTTCATGCACCAGGAGTCTATGAACACCTGATGCAGGTGCAGGATAACGGACGCCCGCGAGTGGAAATTGGCTTTGGCGTAAGCACCCTGTTTGGCCTCATTCCTTTCCTCGCAGGGTGTATGATTTTAGGCGTTGTGGCATTAGTACTGCGTTTTCGCCGTCGCTTTTAAAGCCCCATACAGCGAGCCCGGCGGTCATCCACGCGTTTTGCGAACCAGGCGGTTGTCAGGTTACGCGTGATCTTCGGGCTTTCCAGCTGAATACCCGGCAGGATTGCCCTCGGTAACGTTTTCCCACTTTTCTGTTCTGCAAGCGTAAAGACTTTCTTGTACAGTTCGGTTTTCTCAAACGCCAGACTATCGCCTTTCTCAAGCTGATGGCGAATGTCGCTGTCACTCATGCCAAGCCTGTTCGATAATTTCCGCACCGCCCGCTCCGTGGTGCCAGCCTCGCTGCTGCCATAGGCAATAAGATCGCCATCCAGTGCCAGCTTCACGCCGCTCGCGCGGCTGACCGCATTCTGAAATGCCGCGTTACGACTGGCATACCAGCCCGCGTTAAAGTCCGCAAAGCGGTACAGCGGCTCACTGTAATTCGCCGGATAGTTCAGCAGATGATAAGTGCCGAACCACAGGCCGCCACGCAGGGAGAAGACCTCCTGACGCACCGTACCGTCGATTTTCCACGGGTAGCCGTCGGTATGCTTTTCCGCAAAGGCAATGCTGACCTGCATCGGCCCGCCGGTGTGTACCGGGTTAAGTGAACCAAACAGTGTCTGCCCCATCGGCACCATGCTGATGAAATCATCAAAGATGGCGCTGAGCTGTTTCTCGGTTTTTACCGTGTCCAGCCGTTCGCTGTAGCTTTTTCCATTTGGCGAGGTGATTTTAAACGCGGTATGCACGAGAAATACCGGGATATGCATCGATTCCGCACGGCGGTCGATCTCTTTCCAGGCTATTTTGTTCAGACCCGGCACGACCGGGTCTGACTGGTACATTGATTCCTGCTGCGCCACCGCCAGTACCGAGCAGATGTTCTCCTCGGTAGGAGCAATCTTCTGGCTTTCAAAGGTTTTTGCCAGCGCATCCGCCCATGCATTGCGATCTTTCACGCTGGCGGGCATTTTTTGCCGCACAACGCTTGCCACATCAACAGGCTTCTCCCCTTCTTTAAGCGGGGCAGCCCCTTTTTCGGCACACCCCACCAGCACCAGAGCGGCCAGTAAGGACAACGGTAACGCACGCGGTACGGCAAAGGTCATAGCAACTCCCTGTATTAGCTAAATGTATTGGTGACTTCCTGCAGTTCCTGGCCGTCCAGCTCACGCTCAAAACTGCGTAAACGTTTATAGATGGACATCAGTTCCACCAGCGTGGTCCAGGAGCTGATCAGATACTGGAATGAGCCACGCACCTGACCAAAAACGTTTGTTATCTGAGTCATCAGACCGAGCGTAATCGTACCCGCAACGATGGACGGGAACAGCAGGAACAAACCGAAAACGTTATCGACCTGCAGATACAAAATGCGCGCAATATTGAAATACATATAGTGGAAGTAGAGACGGAAATAGTTGCGACGCACGGCACCAAACAGCTCACGTACGGTTGGTGGCGAGGCGCGGTTAGCATCATCTTCACCGTAGACCAGCTCTTTACGATAAGCCGCTTCCACGCGTTGATTTTTAAACTCCAGACCCGGCAGCTTAATCCCGACCACCGCCAGCAGCCCCGTCCCCATCAGAGACCAGACAATCGCCGCAATCACCAGCCCATACGGCAGATGACCGACAAGAGGCAGATCCGGCACGTGAGCCGAGAGCGTCACCAGCACCGGCAGGAAGGCAATCAGCGTCATGATGGCGTTGATAAAGCTGACGCCCATGTCTTCAAGGGTGGAGGCAAAACGCATGGTGTCTTCCTGCACACGCTGTGCTGCACCTTCGATATGACGCAGGTGTTGCCAGTGCGCCATATAGTGTTCGTTCATCGCGGTACGCCAGCGGAAAACGTAGTGGCTGACGAAAAAGTTGTTCATCACCCCGATCACCACCGCAATCAACGCGATACCGAGGAAAATGCCCACCTCATGGTAAAACTGGTTAATGGTTACCTTATGCGGCGAACTCAGCGCGGTCTGGATAAGGTCGTAGAACGGGGCATACCAGGCGTTTACTGCCACCCCCACTTCCACCAGGAACCAGGTCACAAAGATAATCAGCGAGGTTCCCAGAATCGACCAGTATTGCCAGCGGTGCGGCGCATAGACAAACCAGAACAGGGCAAACAGGCCAACGCATACCATGTAGTAGGCGTAAAACAGCAAATAGCTAAGCGACCAGAAGCGGGCGGCGCTGATCGGGACGTCACCCGTTGCGCCCGTAATGCGGGCCAGCCACGCCCCGCCGCCAGCCTGCCAGAAAATGACAGCGATCAGTGCCCAAATAAATGCCGACAGGAAAAAAGGCCCCGGCTTTGGGAAAAAAGACTTAAACATAATGCTTCCTTCTTGTTGTTATGGCTGTTGTTGTGCTCAACACATCACCACACGAAAATCTCGCCTGAGCCAGACGGCGCAGGCAAAAAGGTCAGACCCGAGGGTTAATTATTAGTTCGCTTTCCAGTTTTCGAGAATTGTTTCGGTGCGTTTCACCGCGAGAGGATTGGCCGGCGCAATAAAGTCACGCCAGACGTCGTTGTAATGATTAATCAGAATGGGCGCGTCGGCTGCCGGACGATTAGCCGTGGTATGGGCATCTTCCGCCACGGTAATGTGATAGCCACGGCTGACCCCGTTCTTGATGGTCGCGTCGACACAGTAATCGGTGGCACAGCCGCAGATGACAAACTCGCGAATACCTTGCTCGCGCAACACCGCTTCAAGTGCGGTGTTATAAAATGCATCGCAGGCAGTCTTGGTGACGTAAAGCGCGTCAGCGGGCTGATGGAGTTCAGGCAGCAGCGCAAACCCTTCGCTCCCCTCTTCCAGACCGCCTTCACCGGTATGCTGAATAAAAATCACCCGTTCGGCGGCCTGCGTGAGCTGATTGATAAGCGAAACACATTTTTCGCGCTGGTAACGCGGCGTTGCAAACACCCCTTGCTGCATATCGACAACCATAACCACACGCTTCACTGACATATCGTTCTCCGCAAGATTGAGTGACACTGGCCTCTATCATACGGCCGATGTCACAAAATGGGAGACTGGTCGCCAGGAAATTATGCTTATTTACCCATGGTTACGTTTTTCTCGCTATCGTTATGCAATTCGGGGCATTGCACCGTGCGCTTTAGTAGTATAAATACCCATTACTTTTCTCATTCAATTCATGGATGCTTTTCGTTGAAACGTTGTCTGCTCTCTTTTGCCGCGCTGTGTGCGGTGAGCTTCTCCACCGCCCAGGCAGCTCAGCCGCTGACGGCCCCCGTTTTGGCTTCAGATATTGCCGATCGCTACGCGAACCTTATCTATTACGGCAGTGGCGCGACCGGGATGGCGATGGTGGTCATCGACGGCAACCAGCGCGTATTTCGCAGCTTTGGCGAAACGCGACCGGGAAATAACGTTCACCCGCAGCTGGATTCCGTGATCCGCATTGCGTCCTTAACCAAGCTGATGACCAGCGAAATGCTGGTGAAATTACTCGATCAGGGCGTGGTCAAGCTCGACGATCCGCTCAGCAAATATGCGCCGCCAGGCGCACGCGTTCCAACCTATCAGGGCACGCCCATCACGCTGGTAAACCTTGCCACCCATACCAGCGCGCTGCCTCGCGAACAACCCGGCGGCGCGGCGCACCGTGACGTTTTTGTCTGGCCAACGCGCGAACAGCGCTGGAACTACCTGAGCACCGCCACGCTGAAATCGGCCCCGGGTTCACAGGCATCTTACTCAAACCTGGCGTTTGACCTGCTGGCAGATGCGCTCTCGACGGCAGCAGGCAAACCTTACCCGCAGCTCTTTGAAGAGCAGATAACGCGCCCGCTCGGCATGAAGGACACCACCTTTACCCCTTCTCCGGATCAGTGCCGACGCCTGATGGTGGCAGAGAAAGGCGCAAGCCCGTGTAATAACACCCTGGCAGCCATCGGCAGTGGCGGGGTCTATTCAACGCCAGGCGACATGATGCGCTGGATGCAGCAGTTCCTCTCATCAGATTTCTATGCGCGCAGTCATCAGGCCGATCGCATGCAGACCCTGATTTACCAGCGTAGCCAGTTGCACCGCGTGATCGGCATGGACGTACCGGGTAAAGCCGACGCGCTGGGCATGGGCTGGGTCTATATGGCACCCAAAAATGGCCGACCGGGCATTATTCAGAAAACCGGTGGCGGCGGTGGATTCATCACCTATATGGCGATGATCCCGCAGTCCAACGTGGGCGCGTTTGTGGTCGTCACCCGCTCTCCAAATACGCGTTTCGTCAATATGAGCGATGGCATCAATAACCTGGTGGCTGAGCTGAGCGCCAATAAAGCCCAGGTGCTCACCGCCTCCATCCAGCCTTAATATTCCGTGGGCAAACGGTTGATGCTGACCAGTTTGCCCCGGCTCATATTGATATAGTTGCCTTGTCGCAAAGCAGCGAGCACTTCGGCAACGACAGAGCGTGAAATACGCGTGCTTTGTTGTATATGATTCATCACACCAATTTTTGAACGCAGCGTTTCATCCCACTCGGCCATATTCAGTAGCATTGCGCGGATCTGGTGATAGGAGTTATTTCCCACCAGCTGCCTGTCGCGTTTGCCCAGAATGTAATTTATCCAGGATAACCAGCAAAACGCGTCTTTCCAGAGCGAATGCTGTTGAATGAGTTGACGGGTGGTCGCCGCGGGCAAATAAAAACCGGTACAGGCCGTTTTGGCAGTGACTCTGTATTCCTGACTGTGATTAATCACTACGGCAGACAGGCCAAAAATAAAAGGGGCTGACGCAATGCCAACCAGCAGATCGTCTGAATGACGATAAACTTCAATAACGCCGGTCTGGAATACGTAGGTACAAGGCTCACTCCCCTTGCCCGAGGTAATTAATTGCTGTGGAGCAGATTTAAACGGGGTACTGGCTGCTATCAAACATGCTTCGAGCCGGCTTAATTCAGAAAGTGGTTTCGCATTAACGTTCATGCAGACCTCAAGACATCCGTATTTGTCGGTTCACTATTATTTTTTATTGTCATCTATAAAAAAGCGGGGGCTTATCCCCCGCTTTTATTTATTACCAGGTATATTTCACACCCAGATTTGCGCCCCAGTTCTGGTCAACGTCACCGCCGCCCAGATAAGTGGCATCAGTGTAAGCACTGAAGTTCTTCGTAAAGCTAAACTGGGTACCCAGACCAACCCGCACTGCGGAGCCTTTCACGCCATTATCAATGCTGTCACCGTTAACATCTGCATCGTTACCAGCGTCGTCATAGACATAAGCGAGTTTGAAGTAAGGCGTAAGTGCCTGGTCACCGCCGTAGTTAAAGGTGTAACCGGCATCCACACCCGCTTCGTAACGCAGGCTGTCATAGGATTGACTATCCATGCGCATGTCGTTGCTGAGGCGATAGTCATCACCGGACTGGAACAGACCCGACACGGCTGCGTATGGCGTCACATAACCAGAGAGGTTTGGTTTCCAGTCATAGCCCAGTTTCAACCCAAAACCAACGGCATCGGTGGTGGTGTTACCGTCAACATACTGACCATTGCTCATGGTCGCGGAGAGATCGTTGTTGAATCGGGTGTAGCTCAGGGAACTGTCGATGAACAGATCGTTCGCAAACTTCGCGGACGCGTACATCATTGCCGTCTGGCTGTCCTGATCCACCTGACCGGTGCGATCGCTGATATCGCCTTTGGCGAAACCTGCCGCACCACCGACGATCCACTTCGCATTGTTACCGTCAATCAGGGTGTCCAGACCAACCATGATACCGCTCACGTCCTGATCGTAGCTGATAACGCCATTATCGCCGTCGAAGTTGCCGCCAACGTAGCTTATCCATGCCCCGCCGTTATCCGCCAGGCCATGACGGCTGTTGGTCAGACGCGCGCTAACTGCATCCTGCTGCAGATTCCAGATGTTGGTGTTGGCAGACGGGATGCTCAGCGCCATGTTGGCATAATCGGTCAGCGCCTGCTGTTGCAGAACAACAGTGTCGCCTTTCTGCTGCGCCTGATAAGTATATGCGCCTAAATCGGCTTTATTTGCCGCAGTGAAGCTGGCGTGGGTCTCCGTGTTGTTGTCATAAACACGGATAATCTCCTGGCCTTTATAGTCAGCAACAGAGCCGGCGCCGGTGGCGTTGTCGATACGCACGGCGTAATTCCCTGCCACGTCACCATTCACGGCCAGATGGCCGTCAGCGTTGAGTGCCACAACGCCGTAGTCGTAATCGGCTTTGCTCATATCGTTGGTGATATAGCGGGCGTTGTTCAGATCGCTGTTCAACACGTAATCACGGCTGGCCACGTTCAGCACGCCGCCATCCGTTAACACCATATTGTGCGTATCCACCTGGCCGAGGCCGAGAGACAGCTCCGCACCGTTGTCCACGGTAATGGTATTGGCATACAGCTCCGCGGTTTCCTCTGTCAGGGCCGCACGGCTGTCGCTGTCCAGATAGAGGCTGTCGGTTGCCACGGCACCATTGTCACCGATGTTCAGAGATGAAGCATTGGACAGGGTGATGGAATCAGCCAGCAGGCCCGAGTTTTCAACATTGACCTGCGAATGATTATTCACCGTCAGCGTGTCGATGTTAGAGAGCTTACGGGTATCCCACTCAGAGCCGTTATCCAGCGTGACGTTGAACAGACCGCTCTGATAGACCGCTTCACCCGCGACATGTCCATTATTGTCGAACGTGGAATCCGGCCAGATGCTATCTGGAGAGAGGGTGCGCCAGTCAACGTCACTGTAGCCCAGGCCATACATCTGCGCGGTGCCGATGGCCTCAACGCTGGACTGCGCTGCGCCGACCCATTTGCTGCCATTGGTCAGCGTGACGTCCAGCTTATCGGTGTCATCCCAGCCGTTGGTGGTTGGGTTGTATATACCGTCAGCCGTCGTATCGGTTGCCGGATCGCCGTTCGGGTAGAAGTTGTTATCGAAGGTACTGGAGAACAGGATATCGCCGGTGATCGTGGAGTGATCGAACGTGGCGGTGGTCTGCATCGCGTTGTCAGACGCACTGGCAGCAACAATCAGCGCCGCGTCGTCAGCCGCAGTGGCATTGGTTTCACCGTAATCGCTCGGCTTCGCAGTTTGACCATAGAACCCGCTGGTGCCCAGGTCACTGTATGCGCCAGAGGTCAGTACCGAGTCCTTCACCAGCAGCGTGTCGGTAAAGACATTGCTGCTGTTCGCCACACCTTCCACACCGTCATACGGGGTATTATCCAGTTCCTGATACCCCTGAGTCAGGGTAATGCCGGCGATGTGAGAGTTATTCTGAATAACAATATCCGATTCCACATCCAGGGTAATTGCATTGCCCAGCGCATAGGTGTCCAGATAATGCGTTTCCGTATTTTCCCCGTTCACAACGTCATACGCATAATGCTCGTAAGTATCGTTGATCGTGGAGTTATCGACGGTCAGGCTAAAACGGTCGTATTGAGAATGGGTTGTGCCGTCCGTATCCACGCCATCAGCACATGACGCGGTCATGCATTCTGAAGTGATCATGCCATTAATGGTGCTGTTGGAAATGCTCAGCGCATTCGCCCGCCCATTGATACCATCATCCAAATAATAGGTTGATATAACACCATTCACGGTGGATTTATTAATCACCGGATAAATATCACCATCGTGCGTCGCATCAGAGTAATCCCAGTCAGCGTAACCATAATACCAGGGTGCTGCTGCCGTATTATCATTTCCGAAGGTATTATATGTCGTACCAGAAATATCCTTCGCATTGGCCTGAGAAGCGATAGCCAGGGTGCAGGCTAATGCAAGTTGTGATACAACCAGTTTCTTTTTCCATGTTTGCATTGGGTCATCCCTCCTCAGGGACGTAAGCAAGTTTGTCCATCTAACGATTTTGCAATACTTAATTGCGGAGGGAATTATGCATTTTCAATCTGAAAAGGTTCAATGAATCATTCCATTAAGTCCGCATTCAGACAAACAACATGAAAATAATGCAGTAGCGATGCAATGCCATCAATAATCATTATAAAACAGGCAGTTAAAACACCCTCTTATAAAGATAAAAAATATAATAAAAATAAATAGATCATTTTCAATGATATATTTATTTCATCATAGAAATAAAACCAATATTTCGTGAACAATTAACGCCAGTGGAAAGGCGTATATTATTGATCGCGTGACGCGTTGGCATCGGGATTTCCCCCTCGACAAAATGCCCACTTTGGTAAAACACCTTCTTTCACTTTGAGGTACACTAACCCTCTTTGTTCCACAAACCTCAGGCATACCATGACCGATTTAATTGCTCGTCCCCGTCGCCTGCGCAAGTCACCCGCACTACGCGCTATGTTTGAAGAGACAACACTGACCTTAAACGATCTGGTGTTGCCGATTTTTGTCGAAGAAGAGATTGACGACTACAAGGCCATCGAAGCCATGCCTGGCGTGATGCGCATTCCTGAAAAACATCTGGCGCGTGAAATTGAACGTATCGCCAATGCAGGGATCCGCTCGGTGATGACCTTCGGCATCTCCCATCATACCGACGCCACCGGCAGCGATGCCTGGAAAGAGGACGGTCTGGTCGCCCGTATGTCGCGCATTTGCAAAGAGACCGTGCCGGAAATGGTCGTGATGTCCGACACCTGTTTCTGCGAATACACCTCTCACGGCCACTGCGGCGTGCTGTGCGATCACGGTGTGGATAACGATGCTACCCTGCTGAATCTTGGTAAGCAGGCGGTGGTTGCTGCCGCTGCGGGTGCTGATTTCATCGCGCCATCGGCTGCGATGGACGGGCAGGTGCAGGCTATCCGCCAGGCGCTGGATGCTGCCGGTTTTACCGACACGGCCATCATGTCCTACTCCACCAAATTTGCCTCCTCTTTCTACGGCCCGTTCCGTGAAGCAGCCGGTACGGCGCTGAAAGGCGACCGTAAAACGTATCAGATGAACCCGCTCAACCGTCGGGAAGCTATCCGTGAATCCCTGCTCGATGAAGCCCAGGGCGCAGACGCCCTGATGGTGAAACCGGCGGGAGCCTATCTTGACATCCTGCGTGATATTCGCGAACGCACCTCGCTGCCGCTGGGCGCGTACCAGGTCAGCGGCGAGTACGCGATGATCAAATTCGCCGCCATGGCGGGTGCGATCGATGAAGAGAAAGTGATCCTGGAAAGCCTGGGTGCGATCAAACGCGCGGGTGCGGATCTGATCTTCAGCTACTTTGCGCTGGATCTGGCTGAGAAGAAAATTCTGCGCTAAGGCGCAACGGTGCCGGGGGGCGGTTTCGCCTGACCCGGCCTGCTCTCCCTGCCTCACGAAACTTCACCAAACTGCAATACAACCGACATCTCCCCCTTCTACTGTCATCGCAAGACGGCAGGAGGAGTGATCATGTTTAGTCTCGATAGCGTTCTCGATGACCTTTGGCCTCAGGCGAGGCCGGCACCCTGGCAAAAAAGTCTGTTAAAAAGGCTGTTTTACGAAGAAGAATTCCAGCAATTTGCCGCAGCACACCGCCACCTGAAAGGACTGGATATGGTGGAGCAAGTTCTGGAGCACCTTGATATTCTCTGCACCGTTTCCGCCCGCGATCTCGAACAAATCCCCGAACATGGCCCTCTGGTTATCATTGCCAACCACCCGACAGGTACTCTGGACGGGCTGGCGCTGATGTACGCCGTCTCGCGCGTGCGACGCGATGTCAAAGTCGTGACCAACCGGATGCTGACCCACCTGGAGCCGCTAAGCTCGCTGTTTATCCCGGTCGATAATATGGGCGGCAGAACGGCAAAAACGTCGCTGGTACAGATGGAACAACATCTGCAAAACGCGGGCGTGCTGATCTTCTTCCCGGCGGGTGAAGTTTCCCGGCCGACGCGAAAAGGCATTCGCGATAAAAAATGGCACTCGGGATTTATCAAACTCGCCACTAAACTGCGCGCCCCGCTGCTGCCGGTACATATTCAGGCGCACAACAGCCTTCTCTTTTATGCCAGCACGCTGGTGTCGCCGACGTTATCCATGCTGCTGCTGATGCAGCAGATGTTCCGCCGTCGCCATAGCCAGCTGCCGATTACAATCGGTCAGCAGATTGCCTGGAGTGACTGGTATAGCGCCACCCTTTCGTCGCGTGAGATGGCCGAAAAGTGCCGTCAGCACGTGATACGTCTTGGCAAGGGAGTGCCTGGCGTCTTTAAAACCCAGTGCGCCATTGCCCGTCCGGAAGACCGGGCTACGCTAAAACGCGAGCTGGCGCAGGCTGAATGTCTGGGCAAAACCGGCGATGGAAAATCCATCTATCTCTGGCAGCGTAACGGCCAGGAAGAGGCGCCATTGCTACGCGAACTGGGCCGCCTGCGTGAGATTGCGTTTCGCGCGGTGGAAGAAGGGAGCGGTAAGCGCCGGGACACTGACAGCTACGATGATGATTATCTGCATCTGATCTTATGGGACGATGAGGATCTGGAGATTGTCGGTGCGTATCGCTTTATGCCCACCGCCAGACAAGTGGAGCGTCGGGGGCCGGAAGGACTGTACAGCTACAGCCTGTTCCACTACGACGACAAAATGCAGGATGTGCTGGAGCACGGCATTGAGCTCGGGCGCAGCTTTATTCAGCCGCGCTACTGGGGACGCCGAGGTCTGGACTATCTGTGGTCAGGCATTGGTGCCTATCTGGCGCGTTATCCCCACTACCGCTATCTGTTTGGTCCGGTCTCGATATCCGGCGGCTTACCGCCTGCCGCGCGGGATCTGCTGGTGGCGTTTTACCGCCTCTGGTTCCCGGCAAGCCATCCGCTCGCGGCGTCACGCCAGCCCTACCCGGCATCGCTTCCGGATGTGCTGGCGCAGTTTGGCGGCGTGGATTATGTCGACGATCTGACGAAGCTGAAATCCCTGCTCGGCAATCTGGGCTGCGGCATTCCGCCGCTCTACAAGCAGTATTCCGAGCTGTGCGAACCGGGTGGCGTACAGTTTATTGATTTCGGGAGCGACCCGGCATTCAACAACTGCGTTGATGGCCTGGTGCTGGTGGATTTGTGTTATCTGAAGGCGAATCGCTATCAGCGCTATATTGAGGCGCATTTGTAACCCTGCTTTCCCCTCTCCCGTCGGGAGAGGGTCAGGTGAAGGCATCAGCCCGCACGGTAAAACGGTTTATCCCCTAAAATCGTCGCCCGCTGCATAATCCGACGCTGCGGCAGATAATCCGCGTTCGCATAGTGTTGCGTCACGCGATTGTCCCAGATCGCCAGATCGTTCTCCTGCCAGCGCCAGCGCACCTGAAATTCCGGCCTGGTGATATGGGCAAACAGGAAGCTTAACAGCGCATCGCTCTCTTTTTCCGGCACGTCTACGATCCGCGTCGTAAAGCCTTCGTTCACAAATAACGCCTGCTTACCGGTCACCGGGTGCGTACGCACCACCGGATGCAGCAGCGGCGGATGTTTCGCGACCGCGTCCTGCCAGCGCAGATGTTCCTCTTCGCTTTTCCGGTACTTGTACGCCTGGAAGGATTTTTTGAAGTCATGTTCAGCCCGCAACCCGCTCAGCAGCGTCTGGAACGGTACGGACAGCGCCTCGAAGGCGGCGATACCGCTGGCCCACAGCGTATCTCCACCGGTGTCCGGCAACAGTTTCGCCGCCAGTATCGCCCCAGCAGGTGGCGTTTCGATAAACGTCACGTCGGTGTGCCAGTTGTCGTTGTCCGGCGGATTATCGTTATGGGTATCCAGCACGATGATCTCCTCCACGCCTTCCGCATGGGGATAGACCGGGTGAATATGCAGATCGCCGAAGCGCAGGGCCAGCGCGCGCTGCTGCTGCGGGGTGATCGCCTGTTCGCGCAGGAACACCACCTGATGGCGCAGCACCGCGTGGTACAACTGCTCGAACTGGTTATCGCTCAGTGGACGGGTCACGTCCAGGCCGGAGACCTGCGCACCAATGTATGGCCCCAGCGGGGTGATGGTCAGACGTTCACTCATTGTATTTCTCCATGCCAGGGCGTCAGACGTCGCTGTAGCGCGCGCAGCCCCAGTTCTAATCCAAAGGCGATCACGGCGATCACCGCGATCCCTGCCAGCACGACGTCAGTCGCCAGAAACTCTCCCGCCGACTGCACCATAAACCCTAATCCGCGCGTGGCGGCGATCAGCTCAGCCGCCACCAGCGTTGACCAGCCCACCCCGAGGCCAATGCGCAACCCGGTTAAAATCTCCGGCAGCGCGCCCGGTAAAATCACAAACAGCAGCACCTGAAGACGGCTGGCACCTAGCGACTGCGCCGCGCGGATCCGCACCTGCTGTGCACTCTTCACCCCAGCCAATGCCGACATAGCAACCGGGGCAAAAATCGCCAGATAAATCAGCAAAATTTTCGAGGTTTCCCCGATGCCAAACCAGATAACCATCAGCGGCAGATAGGCCAGCGGTGGGACCGGACGGTAAAGCTCAATCAGCGGGTCGAGAATGCCGCGCACCGTCGGGCTCAGCCCCATCGCGATACCCACCGGGATGCCAATCACCACCGCCGCCAGCAGCGCCACCAGAATACGCGCCAGACTGGCACCTAAATGCTGCCAGAGCGTGGCATCCATAAAACCCTGCGGCCCGGCGATAGTGATGAGTTTCGCCAGCACCTGTCCCGGTGGCGGAAGGAACAACGGGCTTACCCACTGTTGCGCTGCCACCGCCCACCAGACTGCGAGCAATACCAGCAACGTGCCCGCACTCAGCGTGATCTGGCGAGAGAACGGCCAGCGTAACGCGAGACGAGGGCGGCGCGTTTTCTCACTGAAGACAATGCTCATGAGAATGCCTCCCGTTGTTCAAATACGCGGCTTAAAACATATTCGCGCTGTTCAATAAACAGCGGATCGGATTTGATACTGCGGACCGGTTCACCGGCCACATAGCGACGGGCAAAGCTGAGCGGCAACCGCTCCAGCACACGACCCGGCCCCGGCGAAAGCAACACCAGTTCGGTCGCCATAAACACTGCCTCTTCGATATCGTGGGTAATCAGCAGTACCTGCTTGCCCGTTTCGTGCCACAGGCGCAAAAGCAGCGTTTGCATCTGCTCACGGGTAAAGGCGTCCAGCGCACCAAACGGCTCATCCAGCAGCAACAGCTGTGGGTTTGCCGCCAGCGCGCGGGCAATCCCGACCCGCTGACGCTGGCCACCGGAAAGCTGCCAGATAAAACGTTTTTCAGCGCCCTCCAGCCCCACCTTTTTTAGCATCTCACGCGCGGTCGCCAGCCGTTGTTCACGGTGAACCCCCGCAAGCTGCAGGCCGAAGGCGACGTTTTCCTGCACGTTGCGCCACGGAAGCAGCCCTTCACTCTGAAAGACCACGCCGCGCTCTGCACCCGGACCCTCGACCCGTTTCCCTTCCAGCTGGATGGTGCCATGCTGATACGGTACAAACCCGGCGATCAGATTCAGCAGCGTGGTTTTGCCGCACCCGGACGGACCCAGCACGACCAGCAATTCACCGCTGTCCAGCGTCAGGTTGATCTCCTCCAGCACAGGTTTACCGCCGTAATCAGCAGACAGATTTGTAATATTCAGCATCGCTTCCCCCTTATTTCACAAAGCGATCGGTCACGTACTGGCTGTAATCTGTCGCCACCGCAGGCACTTTGCCCTGCTCTTTCAGAAACGTAGCGGTATCGACAATCGCTTTATTGACCGGCCCATTGAGCTGCTGGACCTGTTGTGCAGGCGTGAGATAGGTATTGCCTTTCACCAGCCCCGGCACGTCCGCTTCCGGAACGCCGCTCAGGCGCGACAGTTTTTCCAGATTGCCCGTCTCTTTCAGCCACGCATCGGGGTTGCTGAGATAAGGCTGTTGGGCGTCAATGGCGCTTTTAGCAAACGCCTTCACCACATCAGGGTGTTTCTCCGCGAAGTCTTTACGCACGACCCACACGTCGAGCGTCGGCGCGCCCCACTGCCCCACCTGTTCGGAATCGGTCAGCACGGTGCCGTCTTTTTCCAGCTCATTCACGGCAGGTGCCCAGACGTAAGCGCCGTCGATATCCCCACGCTGCCAGGCGGCAATAATTGCGGGTGGCTGCAGGTTGATGATCTGCACCTGGCCCGGCTTGATGCCCCAGTGTTTGAGTGCCGCCAGCAGGCTGTAATGGGTGGTGGAGATAAACGGCACGGCGATGCGCTTGCCAATCAGATCTTCCGGCCGGGTGATGTTTTTCTTCACGACCAGGGCTTCAGAGTTCCCGAGCTGTGACGCCAGCAGGAAAACCTCAACAGGCACCTGCTGGCTGGCAGCCACTGCCAGCGGGCTGGAACCGATATTGCCAATCTGCACATCGCCGGACGCTAATGCGCGCACGACGGCCGCCCCGCTGTCGAATTTACGCCAGTCCACCTTCGCGCCGCTTTCTTTGGCGAAAGTGTTATCCGCCTGCGCAACTTTTGCCGGTTCCGCAGAGGTTTGATACGCGACGGTAACGTCTACCGCCTGTGCCTGAAATGCCCACAGCGCCAGCGCGCCGAGAAGTGTAATTCGCGATGAAATTGCCATTGTGACTGCTCCCCTTGTTGTTATGAGGGCAGTATTTCCGGCGCAGGAATTTTGATAAAGGAATAAAAAAGAATCGTTAATTCCGATTCGTTTTTAGAAAAAAAGTGGCAAAGGATAGTGAATTTTGTGAGGTTTATTCTGGCTCCCTCTCCCGACGGGAGAGGGATGAGGTGAATGCATCAGACGACACACGGCATCAGCGCTGCGCCTTTAGCTCCGCAATGTCTTTCGGCGTGGTCCGGCAACATCCCCCAATCAACGTCGCCCCGGCCGCCAGCCACTGGGGTAAATAGCCCGCCAGCGTTTCGCAGGCTTCGCCATGGTGATGCCAGGTTTTGGTCACGGCGTCATAATGCTCCCCCGAATTCGGGTAGACCACCAGCGGCAGTGCGGTAAGGCTGTGAAGATGTTTCAGTGCCGCGGTGGTATTTTCCAGCGCGATACAGTTGATCCCCAGCGCCACAATTTGCGGATAGCGTTCCAGCGCAGAAATCACATCGCGCAGCGGCGTGCCGTCGCTGAGGTGCTCGCTGTCACGCAGGGTAAACGAGAACCATCCCCGGGCCCGGGGATACTCGGCAAGAAGCGCCGCCAGCGCCTTGATTTCAGCAAAGGATGGCAGCGTTTCGCAGGCCAGCAGATCTGCTCCGGCATCCAGCAGCGCTTCCACGCGCGGGCGATGGAAATCGGTAAACGCTTCTGCGCTTTGCACGTAGTCACCGCGATACTCAGAACCATCCGCCAGATATGCACCATACGGCCCAACCGATCCCGCGACCAGCAGCGTGCCTGCATGAGGGTTTTCCGCGAGATACGCTTCGCGCGCCTTACGCGCCAGCTCCACGCTTTTGCCAATCAGCGCACGGGATTGCGCCTCATCCAGGCCTCGTGCGGCAAACCCCGCAGGCGTGGCCTGATAGCTGGCGGTGATCGCCACCTGCGCCCCCGCCCGGTAGTAGTCCAGATGAACGTCGCGGATAAGATCCGGGTTTTCAACCAGCACTTTGGCAGACCACAGGCTGTCTGCAAGATTACAACCGCGCGCTTCCAGTTCCGTCGCCATCGCGCCATCCAGCACCACAAATGGCTGTTTTTCAAGGATGGCGGTAAGCGGATTATTCTGCGACATGTTCAGGCTCCTGCGATGTCATGTTTCGGGTCAGGTAGTAGGCACCATAACACAGGGCAACAAACGGAAGCCCGCAATAAAGGGCAATACGCTGACTCGGGTCAAACGCCAGACCAACACAGGCCACCACGCAGAGGATAAAGCCAAGCACCGGCACCAGCGGATACCACGGCGCGCGATACTGCAGAGCGGAAAGCGGCTGACCAGACTGAAGATGGCGACGACGGAAGACAAAATGCGACGCGCAGATGCTGATCCAGACCGCCACCACAGCAAAGCCTGAGATGGCGGACAGTGCGACAAACACCGTGTCCGGTGCCACCACGCTTGAGAACAGCGCCAGTACGCCGCCAAGCATTGAAACAGAAATCGCCGTCATGGGTACACCGTTTTTATTAACGCGCGCAAAGCAACGCGGCAGCGTTTTTTCATTCGAGAGTGACCAGAGCATGCGGCCAGAAGCGTACAGGCCCGAGTTCGCCGCCGACAGGATGGCCGTCAGGATCACGAAGTTAAAAATATCAGCCGCGTACGGAATACCGACCTTTTCGAACACCAGTACAAACGGACTTTTTTCCACGCCCGCCTGATGCATCGGGATCAGCGCGGCCAGCACAAACACGGTACCAATAAAGAAGATGATCAGCCGGGCAATGGTGGTACGAATGGCAACCGGAATCACCTTGTGCGGGTTTTCCGTCTCACCCGCCGCGATACCGATAAGCTCTGTCCCGGAGAAGGCGAAGTTCACCGCGACCATGGTCATCAGGATGGGCAGGCCGCCGTGCGGGAACCAGCCTTCGGCGGTAAGGTTGGTTAAGCCCGGCGCGGGAGAACCGTCCTGCATCGGGATAAAGCCAAACACCGCAGCACCGCCAAGAATAATAAAGGCAATAATGGTGATGACTTTCACCAGCGAGAACCAGAACTCGCCTTCGGCAAAGAAGCGCGTGGAGATGACGTTAAGGCCGAAGATCACCACGCAGAACACCACGCACCACGTCCAGACGGGCACCTGCGGGAACCAGTACTGCATACAGAACCCGGCGGCGGTAAAGCTCGACCCGAGCGCCACCGTCCAGGTAAGCCAGTAAAGCCACGCCACGGTATAGCCTGTAGCCGGGCCAAGATAGCGGGCGGCATAGACGTGAAACGCGCCGGTTTCCGGCATCGCAACGGAAAGTTCGCCCAGACACTGCATCACCAGCCAGACCACCAGCGCGCCAATCAGGTACGCCAGCAGCGTTCCCGCGGCCCCGGTCGTTGAAATGATATAACCAGTATTGAAGAATAGCCCTGTCCCAATGACCCCACCCAGCGAGAGCATAATCAGGTGGCGTGTTTTCATGGTGCGCTTAAGCTGCCCATTTTCTTGTTGTGTTTGCATATTACCTTCTATACGTATGGACATCTAAACATCCAAAGAAGGTGTGTTATACCGCGATTGTTAAGAAAAAGCTAGACGACCAGACGTAATCGAGCGCGCCGCGCGCTGAGTCTGGGGTGGGTTGTGAGGATCACATACAGGAACGGACGCCAGGCCATAAGCACCTCCGCAAGCAGATACTTACAGCATGGCGCGGACCCTGGCGTTCTTCGGTCAGTCGAAAGTGGTATCCGTAACGAGCGGGTTCATACGCGGGGTTTTACAGCAGCGCAATTCTTGGTAAATCCCTCAATCAGTTCTATAGTCGACACAGTTTCATCGTTACAGGATCAACTGATGCGCTTTAACGGACTGACCAAAGGTTTCTTTATCTTCATACTCGCCCTTGTCACCTGGGCTTTCTTCGACGTGCTCTCCCCCTACTTCTCTGCGATTTTATGGGCCGCCATTCTTACCGTTATCTTTAACCCGGTAAAAAACAAGCTGCGCGCGGCGATGGGCGATCGCAACGGACTGGCTTCGCTGTTAACCATCGGCATTATCTGCCTCATCGTCTTTATCCCGTTGATGGTGATCTTTTCATCGCTCGCCATTGAACTGAACGTGGTGTACACCAAGCTGCAAGCGAACAACACCCAATTCCCGGAAGTGGTGGCGAGCATCTTTAACCACCTGCCAGGCTGGGCCAGCGGCTTCCTTGCGGACCACAACCTGACGAACGCGGCGCAAATCCAGAAAAAACTCTCCGATGTGGCCCTCCAGGGCGGACAGTATCTGGCCGGCAGCGCGTTTCTGATTGGTAAAGGGACGTTTGGCTTTGCGATCAGCTTTGGCATCATGCTTTATCTGCTGTTCTTCCTGCTAAAAGATGGCCCGTATCTGGTACGCCAGATCCTTGATTCGCTTCCTCTGTCTGATTTCGCCAAACAGCATCTGTTCGCCAAATTCGTCGGCGTCTCGCGGGCAACGGTAAAAGGTACGGCGGTAGTGGCGGTGGTTCAGGGCACGCTCGGCGGGATTGCATTTGCCATCGCTGGCATTGACGGTAGCGTACTCTGGGGCGCGCTGATGGCGTTCCTTTCGCTGGTTCCGGCCGTCGGCTCGGCCATTGTCTGGGTGCCGGCCGCCATCTTCCTGTTCGCCACGCATCAGCTCTGGCAGGGTCTCTTTATCGTTGGCTTCTTCGTCATCATTGTCGGGCTGGTGGACAACATCCTGCGTCCATTGCTGGTGGGGAAAGACACCAAAATGCCGGACTACCTGATCCTCATCTCAACCCTTGGCGGGATGGAGCTGTACGGCATTAATGGCTTTGTGATTGGGCCGCTGATCGCCGCGCTGTTCATCGCCTGCTGGAACCTGTTCTCCGGTCGCGATCACGCGGGTAACGCCGAAGAGCTGGATGCGGATTTCATCGAGGAAGGAAAAAACCCTCCAGATTTGTGATGATATGACGATAAAGACCACACCAGGCGGCACTGTGCCGCCTTTTTTTTCGCCTTAAATCAAACGTTTTCTATAATTTGAAAGAACGCCATCCTTCTCATGTCGTAAAAGGATCCACAGGTGCGAATCGCAACGATAACTAACTGGGCCTATGGTGCCACGGTCTGCCTGACCCTTGTCTCAGGCATCATCATGCTGATGGCATCCAATGCCGACACCGTGGAACGTCACGCCGTTGAACAGCGGCAGCGCTTTGATGAGCTGACGGAGGATATTGAAACCGACGCCTGGGCGCAGTCCGATTTAGCCCGCCTGTACGTGATAAAAAAAGATCCGCAAACCCTCAGACAATACAGCCAGTCAGAGAACAACCTGAAAAATGTCGAGCTGAGGCTGGATAAACTGCGCGATAACGGCGCGTCCGATGAGGAGCTGGCCCTGCTGCGGGAAGGTCTCAAGATTATCGATGCGCTACAGGATGAACAGCAGACGGCCCTCACCAGTACAGAACGGGGAGAAGATGCCCAGGCCATTGCCCTGCTTTATGGTGCGCCCTATGAGCAGGCACTGGAACGCGCGCAAAACCAGATTGATCACTTTCGCCAGATCCTCGACAAGCGGGTGATTGCGTCCGTGCAGGATGCCACCAAAAAATCGAAAGCGCTGCGTACGGCCTCTGAACTGATGGTTGGCCTGACCGCCCTGCTGTTTCTGTTTGTCCTGGGCTTTATCCTGAAACGCCGCGTGCTGCGCCCCGTGGTGCGCCTGAGCGACGTGGTACACCGTCTGGCGTCGCAGGATTACGCCGTCGAAACGCCGAATTTTAATCAGATTGATGAGATTGGCGATATGGCGCAGGCGATCCGTATTTTTCGTGAAAACGGCCTTGCCCGGCAACGGCTGGAAAAAGAGCGCGACGCCGACTGGGCTGTCCGCGAACTGCTGGCCCGCATGACGCAGCGGCTGCAAGGGTGTGAGAACTTTACCGATGTTATCAACGTGGCGGAGATGTTTGCCCCCAATATCGCCCCGGGGGTCCCTGGCCGGCTCTATGTCCTTGACCGCGCTCCCTGGCAGATGCGCTGCGTTGCCCAGTGGCTCTCCCCCACGGGAGAGGAGATGATGTTTCATCCTGACGAATGCTGGGCAGTAAGGCGTGGTCAGAGCCATCCCCCGTTCAGCGGTAAGCCGGATATCGCCTGCTATCATCTGCCGGAATCACTGGCGTATCGTTCGCTGTGCGTGCCGCTCATTGCCCAGGGCGAGGCCATTGGTCTGCTCTCATTCCAGAATATCACCGCGGAAAATGCCCCTGCCCGTGCTTATCTCGAACTGATGGCCGAAGCACTCGGTCTGGCGCTGGCAAACCAGCGGCTACGCGATGCGTTGCTTGAAAAAGCATTGTTCGACCCGCTGACCGGCTTGCGTAATCGCCATCATCTGGAAGATACGCTTCATACCCAAATGACACAGGCCATTCGTAACGGCGAACCGCTGAGTTGCATGATGATCGATATCGATCACTTCAAGAGCATTAATGACCGGTTTGGCCATGAAGCGGGTGATCAGGTTATTAAAAGCGTATCCAGCATTGTGAAACGGGCGGTCCGTGAGAATGGCCTGGCGTTTCGCTTTGGCGGAGAGGAGTTTTTAATACTCCTGCCAGGGGTAAATGAAGAGGCTGCCTTTACCTTCGCAAACGAGATTTTTGACGCCGTTCGCGCGTTAACGGTGCGCAGTGGACTGACCGAAATCGGTCCAGTTGATGTCTCCATCGGAATCGCCAGCTACCCTCAGCATGCCGAAAGCGACAATCTGTTACGAGCGGCAGATGTTGCCTTATACCGTGCGAAGGAATTAGGGCGTTCTCGTATCGTCAGTTTTAGTACGCTCGAAGTTGAATAGTTAAAAAAAGAGACTGTTACCCTCCTGGCAGTGTCTTTTCCCCTTCTTTGTCTTCCCTGAAACAGCGTGCTTCATTGCCGTACTTGTTTTGGTAATGTTAATTTCGTTTCATTATTGTAACTCACTGTGCAGAGTAATGTTTTTATGCCTGTCCAGGATCCTTGCAAAGATCGTCATATGACGATTTTGAGCACGTCTTTAAACAGGAAATCGTTTCTCTACCTCCCCTCCAGCTCCTCAACCAAAAGAACATAAACCTATATAAAAATTAAAAAGCAGTCATTTAAATTTAAAAAATCAATTTAAACGATATTTGCGTTTACCGAAATACGCATTAAATGGTTTTATATCCCGACCAAAAGAGTGGGTAAAACAGTGTTCCGAAACGCTGTTTCCCCACCCTGGAAGTACCAGGTACATCGAAAATGAAAAAACGGGATATAAAACATGTTCAATAAAACATTAATCGCAGCGGCTATCATGTTTTCTGGTGCAGCAATGGCGGCAGAAAGCACGGGTGTCGCAGGTGGCACAATTACCTTTAACGGTTCAGTATCAGATACAACCTGTGATGTGACGACCAACAATGGTTCTGATTTCACCGTCAATCTGTCTCCGATTACGCTTACCGATATGGGGAAAACCGCGGGCATCGTGACGGCTAACGAAAAAGACTTCACCATGAGCCTGAAAAACTGCACAGCGGCAGACGAAGGCACCAAAACCCTCAAAATCACCTTCACCAGCAGCAACCTGTCTGACGACGGTAAATACCTGAAAAACTACAGCGAAGGCGGCGCAGAAGGTGTGGGTATCACCCTGACATCCGATGGCAAGACTGCCGTACCGTTTGATACCGCCTTCAATACCGGCCTCACGTCGGATGATGTTTCCAGCACCGACGGTATTACGCTGACCATGCATGCGAACTACTACAACTTTGGCGGTGCTTCTGTCACCACCGGTAAAGTCGTTACCGACGCAACTTACTCTTTTAGCTACGATTAATACCTCCACCGGGGAGCAATCCCCGGTTTTAAACATCATGAAAAAATTAATAATCTTTCTCATCGGGGCTGTCGCCTCGCAGATGGCTTTTGCCAGTGTCGTGATTAATCAGACTCGCGTCATTTATCCGGCAGCGGCGAAATTCGTTTCCGTACAGCTGGTTAATGACAGTGATAAAACGCATCTGGTGCAATCCTGGCTGGATGAGGGCGATGCTTCCGCTGCGCCTGAAAAGGTCAAAGTGCCCTTCTCCCTTATGCCGCCTGTCGTAAAAATGGAGGCGCACAGTGGGCAAACCCTGAAGGTCGCCGCAATGAATACCCAGTCACTGCCAACGGATCGGGAAAGCGTATTCTGGCTGAACGTTCTGGACGTGCCTCCGGTACCGGAAGGTGGAGCTGATAATTATCTCCAGGTCGCTATTCGCAACCGCATCAAAGTTTTTTATCGTCCAATGTCTCTGGAAGAACTGGACAGCTCGGTTATTGAAAAAGTCACCCTTTCCACCTCTGGCGATCGTGTGTGCCTTAAAAACAACTCCCCTTATTACCTGACCATTCCGCAAATCGTGACCTGGCAAGGTGGGCAGTTAAAACAGGCCAGAAAAGATAATTTACTGAACGATACCGCCTTTATTCCTCCGTTTGGTTGTGCGCTGGTTCCCGACAAAATCCATGCGGGTAATCAGTACCGAATCACCTGGCTTGATGATTTCGGCGCCAAGAGATTCAGCACCCTCCACTGATCGCAGACAGTACTCATGCCAGGTTCAATTTTGATGAAGAACAGATCGCTGTTTCGAAAAAGCCTGCTGGTTCATTCCATCAGCCTCGCCTTGTGCTCGTTTAGTGCATACGGTGAGACATTCAACAGTAGCCTGCTGGTCGGTAATTCAGCGGATATGGACTGGAGTAATAATCAGTTGGTCATGACGCCAGGGACTTACGATCTCGACGTTTACGTCAACAATGTCTGGCGTGGAAAGTTCACCTTAACGGTCGCCAATGACGATCGGGGCACCGTACATATTCATAAAGAAGATGCCACGCAACTGTCTATTCAGGAGCTGGATGATGCTATCGCGAACGCTCACTCCGACATGATTGACATTAATACGTTACTCCACGGAGGTAAAAGCAAGCTGGTACCGGGAGAGTTGCGTCTGGATCTGGAAGTACCGCAAGCCTTTGTGAAAACTGACAGCCAAAACTGGGTGGCACCGCAGAAATGGGACCAGGGCATTAACGGTCTTTATACCAATTACAACGTTAACTATTACAACTTCCATGGACTGAGTGAAGGGTATACCAACAGCGATAATTTTTATCTTTCACTGAACAGCGGGCTGAATTTTTCAGGCTGGCATTTACTCGATAATTCCACCTGGATGCGTTACAGCAATCCGGGAAAAAGTTATTGGGTCAATACCACACGCTATCTCGAAAAACCGATTGTGGCTATCGAATCGCTCATGCGTGTCGGGCGGGCGTATACCGCCTCTGATTACTTTGATACCGTGAGATTCCGCGGCCTGACGCTCACGAAGAGCCGGCAGATGTTGCCCGACAGCGAACGTGTTTATATGCCTGTCATCACCGGGATCGCCACCAGTTCCGCGGTCGTGAGCGTGTTTCAGGACGGCCATATTATTCATCAGTTATCCGTGCCCGCCGGCCCCTTTGCAATTCGGGATTTAATGCCGACCGGTTCACGTGGCGATCTGACCGTGGAAGTAAAAAATAATGGCGGAAGTACCGAGCGCTTTGCCGTTCCATTTTCCTCTTTACCAGACATGCTCCGACCGGGCACCAGTGATTATCAGTTCAATATCGGTGAAGTGGACATGCGCGGTATCAACGACCATAGCCGCTTTGCCCAGTTTAGCTATTCACGCGGTATTAATAATTACGTTACTGCGACTGCCGGGAGCATCTGGAATGCTGACTATCAATCTGTATTGCTTGGGGGTGCCATATCTTTACCCTACGCGGGCTCGTTGTCTGGATCTCTTGAAGAGTCACAGTATCGCCTGCCGGGAGAGGAGCGGCGCCGCGGAGAAAAATACGCCCTTTCATGGAGTAAGTATTTTCCAACACGAACTAACCTGACGCTCGCATCGTATTATTACCGAACGCAGAACTATGCCTCCTTCAGCGATTTTGTCCTGACCCGATCCAATATTCAGGATTATGGCGGAACAGGCTCCTCGACGGTTAACAGCAAACAGGCATTCAGCGCCAATATCATTCAACCCCTGTCAGATGATTTCGGCCGTCTTTCGCTTTCAGCATACTGGCGTGACTACTGGCGCGGGCAAAAAACCAGCCGCCAGTATAACCTGACGTGGAGCAATGCCTGGCACAGCGTAAATTACGCCGTATCGCTGCGCCGTTCCGAAGTGACGCAGTCCTACTACGACTATGAAACAAATTATGAGGGTGATGTCGTCACTTCGTTGCGCACGCGTGGAAACACTGAGAACAATCTCTATTTTTCCGTCACCGTTCCGATGTCCCTCTTCGGCAGCGGTGGGAGCATCGCAACCCACGCCAGCGTGCAGAAAGGTCGATATGCGTCTTCAGACGTCAGCCTGAGCGGTAATTCCCACGATGTCGATTACAGCCTGATGCTGGCCCATGATAACGAGGGGGACTCCCGTTCGGCGGATCTCTATACCAACTGGAAAAACAGTGTGACCAGCCTTAACACCGGCCTGACCGTCGCCCGTGAATATCGCCAGACCAGCCTTGGTGCGAGCGGGAATCTGCTTGCGTGGCGTGGAGGGGTCATTGCCTCCCCGAATAATGGGCGAAACTTTGTGATCCTTGAGGCACCCGGCGTGGAAAATGCCGTGGTCAACGGCGATTCATCGACCCGTACAAACCAGCACGGTATCGCACTGGTGACCAGCGCAACGCCTTACCGGCAGAATAATTTTCATCTCGAGCAGGATGGGACAAAAAGCAGCGACGTTGATTTACAGGGTAATTTGCTGAATATCGCCCCGTATGAAGGCAGCATTACGTATCTGAAATACAAAACGGATACGCGGAAATTATTCACCCTGGAAGTTCAGGATACGAAAGGTGAACAGTTACCGTTTGGCGCATTTGTTTCAGATAGCGGTCATAACGAGTTAGGATATGTAGCACAGGGAAGCCAGATTTTTATTAAATCCGATACGATGCCTGATTCTCTGCATATCGATATCAGCAAAGGCAAGGTAAAAAAAACCTGTGTCATTGCACAGCCCAATGAACATGCCGTCAATATCTGCCGGTAATTTAAAACGAGTATTAATACGATCATGAGTAAGTCTTTTTATCTCATCATAGCCGTATTCGCCCTGATATTTTTACCAGGATTTTCCGCACTGGCTCAACCCCAGTCCAGAGGCCTTACTGGCGATACGTGCAGAAATAGCGGCATTTTATTTAAAAACGTGGCAGAAGCGGATAAATCGCTGAATCTCTCATCGGAGTTTCTGACATCCAATGTCGTAGAAAGAACCTATACGACAAGCTGGTCTGGCAGCATGACCTGTACCTATGGCAATGTCGGGATTGGTGGTGTATTACAGGATCATCTTTATTATTTCACCGGGTTTAATAATAACCCCGTGTACCTCAATTTTAACAGCGCCGATGGCGAAAACAGCTACTGGATTAAAGTGACGGCACAAATCACCGGCACAACAAAAGTGACTGTCAGCGGCATTGTGGGCATCCACTCCCTCGCCTATCCAACACAATATACATTGCGCGCAGAGCTTTTAAACACGCCACCCACCGGGGTCGCAGCCTACACCAAGACGACCACTAATGGTGCACTCAGCGTTATACCGGCGGTAATGAGCGGTACGGGGAGCGGAGCGGATTCACCCTTGTTATCCAGTAAAACCTATGCCTACCGCGCGTGGGACAACATGATGACCGACACCTCGCGCAAAAGCTGGAATACCGATTATTTTCTCGCTTACGAGAAAGTTACTATTCAGTTTGAACCGAAAGAAACCACCTGCAACATGACCCATGACATGACGGTTAAGCTCCCCCCCGCCTCGCTGAGGACATTAAAAATAAATGGTAAAGCTAACGGTGCCGATTTTACCATACCGTTTAAGTGCGGGAATCTGGCGGGAGTCAAAACTGCCACCCGTAATATCAAGGCCTGGATATCCAGTAATGACCTGGTTACTACCGACAGCACTTACCAGGTCATGGTTAATGATGAGACTACCGCTGGCGGCGTGGGCATTGCGCTTCGCAGTCGTTATTTCCTTGGCGAACATGAGGAGATAAAAATCTCCAGCAGCAATAATATGGAACATGCAACACAAATATTAGACATTGCAAAAGATGATAACATCCAGGATATACAATATATTTATTTGCATGCCTATTACAAAGTCTACAACGCATCAGCGCTCTCGACCGGAACGGTGGTAGCAACTGCACAAATTATGTTTGGTTACGATTAATTATTTTAGTATTTAGCTCAGGGCTTCCATGAATATATCTGTTCAAACCGTGCTTAACTTATTACATCGAATTATTTATCCGGTCTCTGCTGACCTGGTAAATCATTTGCAACGCACGGCAATCATCACCTGGTATTTAAGCCATCAGGCAGGACTTGATCACTCCGGAATCAAGACGGCCTTTCTGGCCGGCATGCTTCATGATATTGGTGCACTCAGTAAAGATCGCGCACACATCATGCCGGGAGGTGATGGCTTTCAGGATGGCCATGAACAGTTGGGTGGGTCAATGACGGCGGGCATTCGTTTTCTGCAGCCGGTGACCGCCATTCTGGAAAATCATCACAGCGAATGGTCAATATCAGACAACAATACGCTCCCTCTGGTACATCATCTGGTGCATATGGCCGATACGTTCGAACTGTTCCTGCGCGAGGTTAAAGGCGATTTTGTCGCACAGCGCGAGGATATCCTGGCCCGCTTCTTTGCACGGCCTGAGCAGTGGCCTGATGTGCTTTCGAATGCCCTGTATGAATCGAGTCGCCAGGATGGCTTCTGGTTCAGGCTCTGTAACCCGGCACAAGACCAGGTGCTTAATGCCATTAGCCCTCTGCAACACGACATGCTCGATCATCATGACTTTCTTGAAGTGTGCCAGCTGATTTCAAAAATTGTCGATAAATACAGCAGCTTCACCCGCACTCACAGCGCCAGCGTGGCCCATGTGGCGGCCCGTCTTGCTGCACTTTATGGCTATGACCGCGATATGCAGGAAAAAATCTGCATTGCGGGTTATTTACATGACATCGGCAAGCTCTTTACACCGCTCGCTATTCTCGAAAAACACGGCAAGCTTGAAGACCATGAATACGCCCGTATGAAGCAGCACAGCTACAAAACGCTGGTCATGCTACACCCTATTACTGAACTCGGCAGCATCGTGGATTGGGCAGCCAACCATCATGAACGTCTGGATGGCAGCGGTTATCCTTTCCGGCTAGGCGCCGCGTCGCTGGATATTCCGTCACGAATTCTGGCCGTAGCGGATGTTTTTACCGCAATGACAGAGAACCGTCCCTACCGACGGGGAATGGACAGCGATAAAGCCATGTGTATTCTTCGTGAAGAGGCCGCAAATTATCGTCTGGACTGGGACATAGTGACATTGCTGGGCCATAATATTAATTCTGTTAAACCGCTCGTTGCGAAGTGTTAACGCCCTAAGAATAAATAATGAAATATTTGATTGCCCATACAGTTGTCTACGATACGGAAAGTGGTGAACTCACTATTCCAGGCGCTGAGGCACCTGAAGGCAAAAAACTGACAAACACGGCGAATCGTATTCTCTCGTTGCTGATTGCAACGCCGGGAGCCGTTCTTGAACGTCAGTATCTGCTGGAACAGGTGTGGGAGTCCGCCGGACATACCAGTTCCAGCTCCTCACTTAATCAGTATGTGAGTATTTTACGTAAGACCCTGACCTCCCTGACAGATATTGAAGAAACGATTATTGTTGTTCCCAAAGTGGGCTTTTTCTTTTCTTCTGATATTGATGTGCAGATTATAGACACCACTGAAGGTGTCACTAAACTCGAGAATATTAGCCCTCGCCGGGTCAGAAAGAAAAGATTCCCACAGCGATATATATGGGCAACAGTCGGTATTGTTGTGCTGCTAGTAGCCAATATCTGGGTCTGGCGCAAGGAACAGCCAAATCAGCGATATGACGAACTCACGATGATTGGCCATCTCGGGAAGTGTAGCGTCAACACTTTTGAACATCTTTCTGGTGATATGCGAAAGCATTTGATTGACGTGTTGCTTTCTGCTCAGCCCAGTCTCAAAGAGAAATGTGCGTTACATGCAGCTCAACTGATGGTGAATATACAGCCGAGTGTGTTTTATGGTAGCCGCGGGAGAATTTTTTACGCTTTTTGTCCCCTGGACTCAGAAAACAACACGTTGATCTATTGCGAAAACCATTATGCATTTAACTGGGAAATGAAATGAAAAACGCACTGGTATTCGCGACGATAATAACTGTACTTACAGGCACGCTTCTCTGGGGTATTATTGTACGTCCATCAACGTATATAAACGATCGCTGCTTTGCGAATTTCTCCTATAAAGATGGTTCAAATGACCAACCGTTTACATTTTCAGGAAATGTTGCCTTTGAATTTTCCGAGGATAAAACAGGTCAGTCTAATTTATACGGCGACATAGATTACCAGGGCAAAAATTACACCTTTTCCCGCTACGTAAAGTTTAAGTACCTTAATACCTCCAGCAATGCGTATACGGTGAAGATCCTCAAGCAGGAAAAGCTGGCACATGATAACACGCCCGAAAATCTGTCCTCTCTGGCTATTAAAGTATTCTTTTTAAGCGGCGAGCATTCCATGTATATGAAAAAACATGGCGACAGCTTTATCACTATCGGTAATACGCTGTCGCCCGTGATGAATTGTGTTATCCAGTCATAAAGATAGTTTGATGATCGCATGGAAGATATTATGTCGACAAAAAAGAAAACATCCCGGTGTGTCAGTTGCTCAGAATGCGGTTTTGCTGACGTGTGTCAGGCCTATCTTTTTGACCGCCAGGAACCCCTGTTTATCCACGATCTGGCGCGTGGTAAACGTCTATCGAAAAATGCCTTTATTTATCAAAGCGGCACCCCGGTAACTGCGCTCTATGCCCTGAGAAGCGGCGTGGCTAAAATTTACGATACGCAGCAGATTCTTCAGGGGATCCTGCTGCCGGGGCAAATTTTTGGTGCAGAAGAACTCTTCACCAGCCAGCATCAATATAGCGTGCAGGCTGCTACAGACGTGGAAATCTGTGAGCTAAAAAAAACGCATTTTTATGAGATAAGCCAGCTAACCAGCACGTTCACCCACTTTATCATTCGTATACTCTCCCGTTCAGCCAGAGAAAAACAGTTGTTTATTAACGTGCTGGTGAAGAGCGACGGTTTACAGAAGGTCAGTGATTTTATCCAGCTTATCGCGGATATCCGAAAAGAGTATGGCTTTGAGCACCGCGCGATTGAACTGCCGCTCACTAAAAAAGAACTGGCGCAATTACTGGGTATTTCCCAGTCGACACTGGCGCGTGCGCTGGCGGCGCTGGTTGAGCAGCAGAGGGTCTTAATGAATAAAAAAGAAATTACCTTATTACACCACTGAGCGTTTCCATGGCGTGTTGTCAGAAGCCACCCGATATTACGGGTGGCGCTTAATTAGCGCTTACTCATGGCCAGCCTGGCAGCAAACAGCAGAAACACTACGCCGGTCGTTCTGTCCATCCATTTAACGACCGCGGGCTTTTTCAATACTTCTGCCGCATAGCCGGTTGCGATAATTAACGTTAACGACCAGAGCGTGCCAATAAGCACATGAATACTCACGAGCAAAAATGTCCACACAAACGGTGAATGACCTGCTGGAATAAACTGCGGCAGGAAAGAAACGTAGAAGATACCCATTTTAGGGTTTAGCACGTTACCCAACATGCCACGTAAAAAACCGTTGCTGCTGCGGGCATTACCGTCAGAGGAAAGCGAGAACTGCTGACGCGGGCGTAACAATAACTGGAGGCCCAGCCAGCAGAGATAGAAGGCCCCACACCACTTTAAAAAGGAATACGCGAATTCGGAGACAGCCAGTAGTGCTCCCAGGCCGAAGGCGACCAGCGCGCCCCAGATAAAGCAACCCGTATCAATACCCAGCGCGACGTGAATTGCTTTTTTACTGCCATCCGCAGCGGCAGTGCGGAGAATTAACGCGGTATCCAGCCCGGGAGTCAGGGTCAACAGCGTGGCAGCGAGAGTGTAAGCAAGAAGGGCATCGGTGACAGTCATGGTGCTACTCCGAAAACACAGAGCGTATTGGAAAGTTAACATTGCTGCAACACTAAAAAGAGGGGGGTACAGGTACTCTTCTTCCCAGAATCTGCGTCGTGTTTTATCCGGCTTACGGGTTATGCAGAGGTAACTTCAGGTAAGGCGTAACTGATTTTATTCATCGGTGAACTCGATTATACGTTACGGGTAACAAGGCGTAGTTTTAATACCGCTAGTTCAAGGCTATATGCCACAGGATATCAATACAGGAGTAACAACTATGCCATATGTAACCACACAGGACGGGGTAAGTATTTATTTTAAAGACTGGGGCGATAAATCAGCGCAACCCATCATGTTTCACCATGGGTGGCCGCTGAGCGCAGATGACTGGGATAATCAGATGCTATTTTTCCTCGCCCACGGTTATCGCGTTATTGCTACGGACCGCCGCGGTCATGGCCGCTCAGACCAGGTGAGCCACGGGCATGATATGGACCATTATGCATCTGATGTTAACGCCGTCGTTGAGCATCTGGATCTGAAGAATGTTATCCATGTAGGCCACTCCACCGGTGGAGGACAGGTTGCTCGCTATGTTTCAAGATTCGGACAACCTCAGGGACGCGTATCAAAAGCGGTTCTCATCAGCTCCGTCCCTCCCCTCATGGTAAAAACTGACGCCAACCCAGACGGAACGCCGATTGAGGTCTTCAATGATTTCAGAAAGGCACTTGCCGCTAACCGCGCCCAGTTCTATCTGGATGTCGCCTCAGGTCCTTTCTACGGTTTTAACCGATCCGGTGCAGCAATCTCTCAGGGCACAATTCAAAACTGGTGGCGCCAGGGTATGAACGGCGGTGCGATTGCTCATTATGAGGGTATTAAGGCATTCTCAGAGACAGACCAAACTGAAGATCTTAAACAGATTTCTGTACCTGTTCTGGTCATGCAGGGCGATGACGATCAGGTCGTCCCCTATAAGAATGCAGCGATTATGCAGGACAAACTCCTGAAAAATAGTCAGTTAATTATTTATCCTGGTTTCCCTCACGGAATGCACACCACCCATGCTGATGTTATAAACTCAGATATACTGGCATTCATTAAGAAATAAAATCATTAACAGCATTATTCAGGGTAGCTATTCAGCTATCCTGAATTACGTTTTAATTTCATCCCTCCACCGCATTAAACCCCCTATCAGCGCCCCAACATGTCGTTATTGCGTGGTCAGGAGATCAATCATCGCGCGGGTGGCAGCGGACTGGCGCCGGTGTGGCGCGAAGATCACCGAGAACGGCCGCGAGCGCCCGCGAAGGTGAGGAAGCACCTCCACCAGTTGACCGCGCTGTATCCTGTCCTGGACGATAAATTCATAGCTCTGGCAAATCCCCATACCGTGTTCAGCCAGGGAGACGACACCCAGCACATCATCCGATGTTTCGATAGTTGAAGCGGGTAGCCAGTCCACATCGCGTTCGTCTTCCCGAAACACCCACGGAGCGATGCGACCGGTGCGCGGCAAAATAAACGGCAGACACATGTGTCGGTGCAAATCATCCAGCGTTTGCGGAGTCCCCATCCTGTGAAGGTACGCGGGTGATGCGACCAGCAGCAAAGCGGCATCCTCCAGTTTACGCGCGACTAAACCACTGTCGGGCATCTGACCCAAACGAATCGCCAGATCGAACCCTTCAGCAATCAGGTCGACGTTGCGGTTGGTGATGTTCAGATCCACCTGAACGCGCGGGTAGTGTTGGGAGAATCGCGCCAGCAAGGGCGGCAGACGATAGTGCCCGTAGGTAGTCGGTACACTCATGCGCACGCGTCCGGTCAGGTCGCCTTCCTGGCCCTGCCCATCACGTTCAGCTTCATCCAGCAGGGAAAAAGCAGAGCGCGCCTGCTCCAGATAAACTCGCCCTGCCTCGGTCAGGCCTACCCGACGGGTGGTTCGCTGTAAAAGCTGTCGTCCCAGACGCGTCTCAAGGCGGGAAACCGCACGACTCAACACCGAGGGCGTGGTGGACAGGGCGACGGCAGCAGCAGTAAATGAGCCGTGTTCTACGACAGCGATGAATACCTCAACATCGCCAAGATAATCGAATTTTCTGCTCATTATGCTCTTTCAGGAACAAATGTTTTTCAATTCCGCTAATTTATCTCCAGTTGGGCGATGAGTAAAGTGTGCGCATTCATCACCAGAGGGTAAAATCATGGATCTTCAACTCACCGGTAAGACAGCACTCGTTACTGGCGCAACCGCGGGGATTGGTCTGGCCATCGCCCGCACGCTGGCGCGCGAAGGCGTGGCCGTCACCATTACTGGTCGTGACCACGCGAAATTGCAAAACGCCGTGGCAGACATTACCGCTGCTCAGCCTCAGGCGCAGGTCACCGCCATCGTTGCCGACCTGGCAAGCGCTGAGGGGGCAAAAGCCCTGATCGCGGCCTGCCCTGACACCGATATTCTCATCAACAACCTGGGCTTTTACGAAGCCCGAGACTTCGCCGACATCACCGATGATGAGTGGCTGAACATGTTCAACATCAATGTCATGTCCGGCGTTCGCCTGTCACGCCATTACTTCCCGCGCATGCTGGAACGCAACTGGGGCCGGGTGATATTTATGTCGAGCGAAGTCGGCGCGTTCACGCCGCCAGACATGGTGCATTACGGCGTCAGTAAGTCGGCGCAACTCGCCGTTTCGCGCGGTATGGCCGAACTCACGAAGGGGACGGGCGTTACGGTCAACAGCGTACTGCCTTCAGCGACCCGCTCCGACGGCATTATCGAATACCTGCGCCAGACCGCGCCTGCACCGGGTATGACCGACCAGGAGATCGAAGCGAATTTCTTCCAGACCTACCGCCCCAGCTCTCTTATCGCGCGAATGATCGATGCTGATGAGATAGCCGCGATGGTCGCGTTGCTGGCAAGCCCGTTGGGCGCTGCCTCTAACGGTGCTGCGGTGCGCGTCGAAGGCGGCACCTTCCGCTCCATTCTTTAATGCAGCAGCCGTCATGACCTGAGGGGAATCAGTGTCCCCTGCTTTCCCCTATTTACCGGAGCATAGAAATGTTCAAACGTACCCGTAATATGTCCGCCATCGCGATGGCAATGTTGTTCTCTTTTGCGAGCGGAGTCAGCGCAGCGAACCAGGCCCCTCTTGAGCGCTGGCGCAGCTATACCGGCGTAACCTGGAATACGCCTGAGAAGGGGGAAACGCCGACGCCGTTTTCCGGCTCGGTTAACGCGCCCATCGCAGGCATCCACTTTGATGCAAAGGGAAGAGCCTTTGTCAGTACCCCTCGACTGGTTTCAGCCGGTGCACCCGCGACGTTAAGTATTCTTGATACGACCGTGCAGACCGGACCGGCGCGCCTCACGGCATTTCCGTCCCGCGAGGGGAATGCGGTGGAAACCGCTCCCGATCAGAACCTGCGTAACGTGCTTGGCTTCTATATTGACCGTAAGAATGGCTGGCTGTGGGCCCTGGATATGGGGTTCGTCGCGGGAGAAGCGGAATCCCCCGTGGGTTCGCAGAAACTGATGGTGCTGGATCTGAATACCGGCCGCACGATCAAACGCATTCCACTGGATGGCGTGGCAGACCGCAAGGCGAGTTTCCTCAATGATGTGGTTGTTGATGAAACGCGCCGTGTCGCTTACATCTCCGACAGCGGCTCGCGCAGTGCGCCTGAGAACCGCGTCGGTCTTATCATCGCCGATTTCGCAACCGGCACTGCCCGACGTGTGCTCGACCGTCACCCAGACCTGCAGATTGAGCCGGGTGTGAAAGTCGTCTCGCACGGGGCTGAAGTCTGGCCAGGTCATCCATTACTGATTGGCATCAACGGTATTGCGCTGTCTCCGGATACCGGCACGCTCTACTGGACGGTGACAACAGGGACCCATGCGTTTGCGGTACCGACTGACGTTTTGCGAAAGCCTGGTGCTCACGATACACAGATTGCGGCGCAGATCCGGGATCTTGGTTCGGTGGGAGGCAATACCGACGGTATCGTGACCGATGCCAAAGGCAACCTCTATATCACCGATGTGACACACAACGGTATTGTCAGATATGAACCGAAGCGCGGCTCAATGACCCTGATGGCGTCAAACGACGGCGTACACTGGCCGGACACGCCGGCCATCAATCCGGACGGGGATCTGATCTTTACCTCCAGCAGCCTGAACGACCATTTTGCTGGCGCGGTCAAACCTGGCCAGGAGCGCTATGACGTATGGCGTTTACCCCTGAAGGCGTTGCAGGATAAGCACCAGTAACGCGACTGCGCATGCTCAGCACTGGAAACACTACACGCTCACAGGGACTCTCCTTGTGGGCGTGTACATTACTGACGCCGGTGTATGCGAGATAACCGGTGCAGCCAGAAGCAAACGGGCAATGACAGCAACAGAAAAAGGCAAAATGCGGCCAGGAATGCATCCGTTGTAGTAAAATGCAGGACTGAAGCCGCCAGTCCCCCTGCGATTCCACTGAGCACTATCAGGCCAAAAAACACCCACCCGGTAGAGTACCAGAGAATATTGTTGATTAGTCTTCTTATCATCTGCTGAGTTCTGCGAATAATATTGGAATGAATAAGATATCGGTTTGAGAACGCCGGACATAATCCCTGCCGCCATATCAATGGGGCTGAAATCGCTGTATCCGAAACGACCCGTTCTTACCGGTATACATTGACGCTGAAACTGCCGGTATTATCAGAGTATCCAGCCTCTGTATCGGCAATATACAGATGCAGGATACCGCTCTGGGGAGCCGCCCATTTATATACTCCACCGCCTATATCATAACCTTTGCCAAGGGTATCAAATCTCGCCTTGAGCACCTTATCATTGCAGGTAATGAGCCCTTCTTTCACCCTGCCATCCGGCACCGCCAGCGCAAATTCTTCTTTACCGTATTTAATCCAGCCAGAGGCCATTATCGTTATCTCATCACCGGCATTCAGTTGCAGGCCTGTATTAATACCGGCAGGAATATTTGCAGGAACTTCTCCGGACCATTCTGGCTTAGCCGTCATGCTATTCTCCTTTATCAAACTTCATTAACATTACATTTGATGCGTGCTTTACATCAATCAAAGACAAACCCCCCCTGCATGTGACCGACATCACATTTAGTATTCATAACATTTCATCATGGATGCATATGAATATATTTACCTTTTCCACACTTATGTCGAAAGAATAATGCGATTTCTTTTTTTACGCTGCGATTTATATAAATACACCGACACAACCAACAACTAAAATACTGATTTATAATTGATTTTAATGTTAACTATAGGAGTAATCGCACTTTTAATCATGACTGTAATTATACCTTTAGTAAATTAATTACCATACCCGAATGGCGGTAATAATAGGTACGCAAAGCAGTGAGAGGGCGCATTACAGCACCGCCTGTCGTGATATCCGTCCAATAAAAAACCTCTACCTCTCCACTTAATTTCTCGCCTCCCCGACGGAAAAGGAATGGGTTAACAAGTATCCACTTAGTTACCCTGTGTATTACTATTTTGGTTTCAACATATACCTCTCACTCACACACATTACCGCTCTGGATTAACAAAACACAGCATGAGATTAATCCTAATGTTTAATTCGCAGAACTCCAGCAGACGGGAGACGAACGGAAATCATCAGCATCATTTCCAGAATATTATTTGCTGAGTGGCGTATCTGTTTATATTCTGATTGTGAATGCCGTACCCCTGAGTAACAAAAAACATTATCTATAGGCTATTTATTACCTCATACCACTGACAAGCTGGACGCTCCACGCTGTCACGATTACGGAGAATTATATGACTGTTTCACCTGCATGGTCGGGCAATATTGACGCAACTGCTGACACGGGCATTAATACCGGACTTAAACTAAAAGCCGGGCAAAAAATCAGTATTATTGCGGAAGGATGGATTAAATACGGTAAAGAAGACTACGCCCTGGCATCGCCATACGGCAGGCTAAAAGAGGGCTTTGTCTTACGGAACGATAAGGTGCTGAAAGCCCGATTCAGTGCATCCGGAAAAAGCTATGACATTGGCAGTGGTGTTTACCAGTGGTCGGTACCGGAAGACGGCGAGTTGATTCTCGTGGTCAGTGACTCTTCACATCGCGACAACAGCGGCGCTTTCAGCGCGGTTGTGTATATCGCTGAAGACGAAAAGAAAGCGGCGGCTCAAAAGGCGGACTGGAAAGGTCATGTTCCCGCAACGCGCAGTGACTGGACCCACACCGGCGTATCCGTGAGCAAAGGGGACAAGGTGATGCTGATTGCTGCCGGTACCGCTCAGTACGACAGCCGCGGTCGCAGCTTTGGACCTGACGGCGACAGCCAGCATCCGTCAGCACAAAAACCGGATCCCACTTTTGTCCTGCCAGAAGCACTGGCGGGGAAATTACTGATCAAAGCGGGTGAGCATATTTACGGTATCGGAAGCGGCGGTAGCGACTGGGAAGTCCCTGCTGATGGCGAAATTTCATTCATTTTTAACGATACAAATGTTGCGTCTGAATACGCCAATAATACGGGAGGCTATGACGTCAGGTTTGTTGTGCTCGGTTGAAATGCCCGCAGGGAGGCAACGTGCCATCCACTGCCTTCCCTGCCGGTTCACTGGAAAACAAAAATGAACGTTAATGGAGCCCCTGATATGAGCATTATGGACAATAAAAAAGTTGATTTGGTTTTCATCATCGACAGCAGTCTTTCAATGAAGGATGAAGCGGAAGCGCTCTGTGCAAAACTTGAGAGCGCCATTGAGGAGGCCAGAAAAGCCTGCCCTTCGGATTTACGAACTGATTTTCTGGGTATCGAAGGCGTTTTTGCCGGCACCAAATTTAATAAAACGGTCCGTCAGTTCCTGTCGAGCGAGGCCGGTGCTAACCCGTCCGCCCTGAAAGGCAGAGAGTATGTCAAAGAGGGGAACCCCGCTCAGGAAGATGTGGCGCCTGCCGCGGAGGACGTTATCCGTCATTACAACTGGCGTGACGGCGCTGAAAAGAATGTTTTTGTGCTGGGAGACGAAAGCCTGAAAGGCGGAGAGATGACCCTGGATGCGGGCCGCATCAAAGCCTGCGACGATGCCATTGCCACCGCCCTGGAGTACGGTGTCAAAATCCACTCCTATCTGGGTACGCCTCATGTCTCATTACCTTATCCCACCCCGGATGATGAGAAAGCCATGGTTCGGGAATACAAGCGCCTGGCGCTTCGTACGGGTGGTGAGCATTACATCTACACCTCCGGCATTGCCGATTTTGCCTCGGTTTTAAAAAGCACCATTTGCGCCAGTAAGGCCACGCAACACGACAGCGTGGCGAACAAAAAAGAAGAAGCAGATGCGCTGGAAGGTAAAACGCCAGCGAAGACGCCTGGTAATGGCAGCGATCTGTGCGCACAGGCCCCTGAGATTGTCCGGGCGGTGAATACGCTTGCTGATGTGCTTAAGAACCTGATTGACGCTTGCGCCAGCGACTGCAGTTGCAAAGAGAATACGCCCCCTTGCCCGTGTCAGGAACATCACAACAAACCGGTGCCCCCCTCCTCCCCCCCCGCTGCGCCGGACACTCCCCCTGTCAGTCCCGAGCCGCCAGCAAAACCATTCCTGGATGAGAGTAAGTTTACGAATAATCATCTGAATCACTGGCAGTTCGGACCGGCAACGCCTGAGCATGAGTTTTACTCAGAAGGTGGCGCGCCCATGATTCGTTTTCCGACCACCAATGTTAAAGGCCGGACACACAATGGTGTGCTGCTTTATAAACATTATTCGGAACTCCAGCCGGGGAAACGCTATCGCTTCAGCCTTCAGGCTCGCAGGGATAATGACTACAAGGTGATACCCGAACTGTCACTGCGGGTGGCAGGCCAGGATATTACCTCGGTTACAGCACTTGCCGTGAAAGGCGAGTGGGTCACGCTGTCAGGAGAGTTTACGGCGGCGCAGGGCGATAATGTGCTGGAAATTTTCAGCCATAAAGCCAGCGGCGATGGTAACGATTTCAGCATAACTGGAATCACAGTAAAATCAGTCGATTGATTTTGTTACGCTGAATTCATTTCAGATATGAAGTGATGCCGGTTTGGCTACGCGTTGGTTAAACCAGGCATCACTGCTTAGCCAGTGTGCGTCACGCTTGAGATAATATTGGTCTGGCCCGGTAATACACGGTGGGCATGATTACCCTCGTCGACAGGTTTATTTGAGCAGTTAAACCTGCGTGTTACCAGGGAAGCGCAATTTTCTCATCATTCGCTTTCTCGCCGTAATACAGAGAAGGCAGGAAACGAGACAAGAACGTGAACTCTGTATAACAGTGTCGCATGAGCGCTAATCCAACGTCATCGGCAGGTTCAGCGTGGTCGTCATTACTCATACCCAGAATAAACCGGCTACGCAGCACACAACCAAAAGGCGTATCCCGGACAACATGTAGCATTTGTCCGTCCAGCGGGTCGCCCTGGCTATCCAGTTCAGTTTTTTCACCGAAGCCTATCCTTGCGGCAATGATTGCCGAGACACTTCCATCCCCCATTGCCTTGTCGACAGCCATTTCGCCAAATACCGATGCAGGGTGATGGAATTTAAGACGCGCGGGAATGGGAGGGATTTCAGCTAATGATTCAACTGCATGGATGCTTGCGCCGTAAAAACTTTCCCCACGCTTCCAGTTGGCGTCCCATCCACGATGCTCAACATGATCAACGGGATGCCACCATTTTATATGCTGCGTCGTTTCAAAAAAGGTAAACCACCAGTTAATCATACGTCCTTTGCAGCCATGTAAATCGGTGCGCACGGAGACCAGCAGACTCCCGTCATCCAGACGTTTAATACCCGTCTCCAGCGGCATGGGTGAAGGATCAAGCAATGCCGAATAATCCAGCCAGGGCCTGGCAATATCGTGTTGTCGCATTTTTTTCTCCATTAGCATTGGGAAGTTCGCACCATTTAGGAAACGAAGTGCGTTTCCTAAACATTACCGATAGAATGGTCGTATGACAAGCGAAAAGGAATCTCAAGGATGACCTCACCAACCAAACCACGCGGACGCCCCTCAGTCCCTGAGGAAGAGGTGAAGAAACAAATCATTGGTAGCGCGATGGCCTTGCTCTTTGACAAAGGCTATGACGCCACAACAATTGAGGCGGTTGCATCGCATGCAGGCGTTGCCAAAAAGACCGTCTATCGCTTTGCGAAAAACAGGGAGGAATTGCTTGGCCTTTCGGTTCGAAACTGGACGGATAACTACGCCCCACTCCTGCAGAACGATCCGACAGATAAGAATGACGTTTTACCGGCGTTAAGAAAATTACTGGCTGCGATTTGTGGTCAGGCGCTATCAGTAACCGCCGTGAAAATGTTTCGTCTTCTCAATACTGAATTTCCTGGTAAAGATGATCTCCTCAAGAAATACAATGAAAATGGCATAGCGCGCGGCCAACAATTACTCACTGAGTGGATTACACGACAGCAAAAACAGGGCTGGTTGCCGATGTTACCTGCAGATACCAGTGCCAAAGTCATACTCGCCATGTGTGTCGCCGAACCTCTTCGGCAGGCGGCGATTGGTTTAACTCATCCCATTGAGAAAGCAGATATTGAGGCACATTTGGATTCTTGTATGCCTTTTATTTTACTTATATTCAGGCAAGGTGATGAATGACATAGTACCTGGCGATTCGATAATAGGAATGAATCACACCTAGCAAATCATTGATTTATAAATGAATTATATAATTCATACCTTGAGATACCCCCATAAGTACCCCCACCTACTTGTATCGATATACTTTCAATGAATTTGAACGCAAATGTTATTACCATTTCCTGGATTAATGAAATCAGTTGGAATCACAGAGGTATGAGTCCTTAAGGGTAATATTACGATACAGTTTAGCTTATAGTATAATACCAGATGAACGTTATTTAAGATAAACATAAGCTGATGAGAACCACTTCACTGGCTTCCCATCATATGTTTTATTGATAAGATTACCACTACTGTCCATTGCACTAGCTGTGAATGTAATGTAATACATACCAGGATAGTTTGTTTGCACAAGGTAATTAAATTTACGCTCTGCACCTATAGGAATTGTTATATTTGAAAGAGGGGCTTTACCGTCTTTAGTAATTGTTTGATAAAAAATTGGATTGAATGTTTCTAAGGGGATAGGTTGATCTCCCTTAGCAACCACTCTCGTTACAGATAATGAGTCTTGGTCAAGCTTAACATATATAGCGGTATTGCTATTATTTTTTACTGTCACAGTCGGTGTAATATAAAAAAAACCATCACCTTTTATAAACGGAGCTTCAACTTCAAATGAGGTTGATTCTGTATCTTTTATGCGGTTCTTTAAATCAATAAGCTCAGCTTTGGCCTTATCTCTTTGTTCTAATGCCCCGTAGGTGAACAAACCCCATGCAACAGTCGCAATAGCACCAAGCGCCACAGCTATCTTATTGAAATCATCAGCTGAAATTTTTCTAGCTGAATTTGAATTTACTGAATTTGAACACAATATTCCTATTATGAAAATAGCCCCTAGGGATAATATAATAAATGCAACAACCTCTATTATTGTCATAAACATTTTAATTACTCACTATAGGAGGATCGATATCCTTAGGAATATCTCCTTCATCATAATCATTGGGATTTGCCTCAACGAATTTGTTGTTCTGCTTTTTAGTTTCAAGCATTAACTGGGATTTCATTTTATCAATATTAATCCCTTTCATAATAACATCTGAATGTTTCGCGATTATAGCCTGTGCTACTGGAACCTCTGCTTTATAAGCTTCACTTGCGAATGCAACATTGTCTATTTCTCCAACAATCATTGCCATTAGCAACAAGAATATTACACCAGATCTTTTTGATTTTGTCTTTAATCCAAGCCAGAAATCCCCAGGAGACATCAACATTTGTTGAGCAGTAAGAGTTAGCTTACCTTCTTCATACATCTTTTCCATTTGCTCTTGCAGATACTCAAGAGAAATATCATCGTTCAATTCGCTATTTTCAGCTAATAATGATATTACTTGAATCCTATCAATTACTTCGGATAATGTTTTTAAAGCATGATGATTGATTGAATCTTTCTGCTCGATCCTCAAACTACTATAGTAACCATCTTCATTAATAAAGAATGAAGAAAGCCAGTGGAAAACCTCTGTTGAGTAATCACCTAATGAGAATACGGCCTGGTATGCAAGAAAACTTCTAGAAATTGTGAGAGGAACATCCTTTCTGTCTATTATAGAGCCCCACTCAACATCTCTTCTAATTGAAAATGTTTCGTCAGTGTTTTGTTGGAATCTAATAGTAGTAGGATCAAAATATGCTTCAGACTTAATAACACCAGGAATGATCTGATTGGATGTCATTGTGAAAATGACATCTCCAACGTTCATATCATCTATAAAATTAAGCACTTGCGACTTTACATTTCTTGTAAACCTAGGGGAGTTAATGACTTCATCAATTGTTTGAAGATCTTGAGCAGATGAAATTTCCCTTTTCTCTCCAAACAAATATCCATCTAAATGGCCTATTGCAACAAAACTTTCTGAAATAAACTCTTTAGCAAACTTATAACGCGTCCCCGGGCGCACAACCCAGCATTTAGCATTGAGGTTAACTGACTCAACTCTTATCTTCCGTTGCATTGTAGTTTCCAATAGTTTTTTTCTTTTTATAGTACATAAACTGCAAAAAAGAAAGAAATTAAAAACTACCTAAAATCATAGTATTAGTACATTACTATTATTAGCCATACAATATTTAATGTTATCAAAGCAATAACTGCCGTTAAAAAAAACTTTGTTATTTCCCACCCTATGCTTGAGAGCTAACTTGTAGAAGTTAGACATAACGCAAATCCTACGATTTAACTCCCTAGATCAACTGTAAATTAAAGCTTTAACAGCCAAAAACTCTCACTGACGGTGCCGGTTGGTGAAAAATTTTGACAACTCAATCTGAACGCCAGCTTCCGGGCAAACCAGAACAGCGATCTGAAAGAGGCTCGAGGATGGTTGCAAAGGGGGAGTGCTAAACACCTCCCCTCCTGTGTTCCCGCAGCTGAAGCTTTCTGAAGCAGTAGCAGTAGCAGTTGACACTTTCCCCTAGTAAGGCATAACAAACCATAACAGGCTGACACCTGCCCTGCTTCGCATCAGCCCTTTACGCGTTGGCTGCAGCTGTTGTGCGTGAGCGTTAGGATCCGTTAGGTTGGGTTGACACTTTTCCCTGTTTTTCACGAAAAAGTGTCAAGTTAGAGGAGCTAGGTTTGGCCGGGGGTTTACAGTTTTTCACCTGCCAGCAGACAGAGTGCCTTTAATCCTGTTTCGCTCCAGTCATCCTGGGTGTCGGGATGCATTGCGGCCACATAGGCCAGCTCGGAACGCAGGAAACGCAGACCACCAGCCATGTGATCTTTGCCATAGAAGCTGTGGGTTTCTTCATCCGGCCGGAAGAGAATCAGTAGTTGCTCTTCCGGCTCGTGCTAAACATCAAAACCCAGCTCAGCGGCAGCTGCCTCTATCCGCTGGCCAGCATCCATATCTGCCAGCAGCGCTTTCCCGCCGTCATGCTCCCATACCCATGCGGCGACCTGCGCCCACGTCATTTCAGTCAGGTCTTCGCCAGCACCGGCGGGATTTTGTTTAGTCTGCGATGCTTCGACATCCACTTTATCGCCTGAAATAACAATTTCACCGCGGGATATCCAGCTGTAAATCTTCTGCCGACTAACCCAGCTTCTCTATACTGGCTACATGATATTTTAAGCGCCAGTATTTGCCGCCATAAGGTTTGATCAGAAAATACCGACCATCACCATCGGACAACTTGTAGGCCTTCTCTTAGTGGCATTAAGTTTCAACTGGAGATATCTACTTAAGACCGAAGTACAAATACCCTTGCACCTACTGACCATTGATTTCAGGAGATTTTTGTAGACGTGGAGGTACTAAAAGGTTTCAGAGCGCAGGATATAAGGGATTTTGGTGAAATTTAGTAGACCTGAGGAGACGTTAGAATGGTGCCGATAATAGGAGTCGAACCTACGACCTTCGCATTACCGAAACTCGCGTAACCACATGAGTTTGTGAGGTTAGATTGTAGGACGCATTTGTAGTAGGTGCTACATGATGAAGTAGTCTTACTCCAAAGACCTTAAACTCTTTTACAGCTCTCTCCTGATGACATTTAGATTTTACTTTACGCGAGAACAGAACTCTTCCCAGCGAGCGACCAAAGCAATTTTATCAAGTGACAGCACTGTTTGAATTACGTGTCCTTCAAAATCGAGGTAGCTATCAATTGCTCGCTTACTAAAATGAATCGTGAGGGTTTCCGGGTTGACTGCCATATCACCGCGATCAAAAACAGCATGAAGGTCTTTTCGAAGAGCAATCCCATTAGCTACCTTCATCGCACCACCATTACTATGCGGGTGTATATGCGCAGCATCCAAGGCGGCGCGATACTCAACACCAGTTACAGCACACACATTCAAGGAATTCAGCAATACTGCATTACGGAAGCGAGCCTGACCGAAGCGACTATATGTGTTATAGGTCTTACTCATTGAGCTATTCACCATATCCCGTATCTGATCGGGATGTAGCTCGAAATCAGCTTGATCAACCTGACTCGGTTTTAAGTGAAGGTGGCTTCCTGCTGACCCTCTAACCTCGTTGTAAGTCGAGTAAAGCTCTCCTCTCGTCATTGCTTCGATTCGTGCGGGCTGATAGCCCTCTTTAATCAAGCGACGATAAGCACTTCGGTAGTCTTGTTGGGACTTTTCAGAAAGTAAAACACCGCCTTTTCCATCAAATGAAATTAACCAGAAATCTTCTTGGTTACTGACCTTATTCTTACATGCCTTCAAGTGCCAGCCACCATCTCTCGCCCAATCAGCTCGCTGATTACTATGATTGGTCGTGTCATACCCTAAGCTATTGAGCCAGCTATAAAATGAAGTAAAACCCAAATTCTGAACTTCTGAAGAAGGAATACGCACAACTTGTAGTGTGTGGCGCGGTTTTAAGAGTGGAGCGGATTCGTTCAATGATTTTTCCTAAGGTTAAATACTGCCGTTACTCACTCAAACCGGAAATGCAACTGCGTTCAAATTCCGAAAGGACAAATGAATATCAGTCACTTTCAAGGCAACCCCATCAAGCTTATGTTATATATGATTTTTATTGCACTTACTTTGACTTAGCTTTGAAAAAAACGCCACCGTAACGTCTACGTAATGCACCTGAATTTTGGTGTTTCATTCACTCTTATAGAAACAAAAGGCTGGTGAAACGGTAGAATATTAGCATTTAATGAATACTGTTCATCCATACAGCATAAAAATTCATAAACTTACATTTGAACTACTTTCTCAGTTTGTCCCACCGCACTGCCGAAACAATGCCCCAGTTGCCACTGGCATTGGGCCTACGCCATTTTGCCGTCTCCATACTACGGAGATACTCAAGCGCTTCGGAAAAGGTGCCAAAACGCTTCTGAGCCGCTTTATCACCTACACCAAACGAACCATCACGGGTGCTCGCCAAACCGGGGTGAAAACAGGAACCATCGGCCGCGTATGGAACCAACAGTTCCGGGTCGTTATCTTCAGATGAGCCAGACGCTAATAACTGCCACGGCTCAACGCTCAGAGCGTTAGCCAGCACCTCAATCGCATCCAGAGACGCATTAGAGCCACCACGTTCAATTCTGCTCATATAGCTACGTGCAAACCCACACCGATCAGCAAAGGCTTCCTGGCTCAATCCGGTGGCTATGCGGAGTTCTTTTACCCGCTCGCCAAACTGTATTCTCAAGGTCTTTTTCATGCACTGAATGTGCAGTTTTGACCACTGTAAGGCCACGCTCTATATGAGACATTTTGAATCAACCCTAACTTCATCGGGCTGAGTCACTCGCATTAGCCGCCTGCCTCATGACAACCCTTAATGATTCAAAATGAACACCAGTAGTGACATTTAAAATCCATAAAGTATTATGATCGTCATCGGTTGGTCGTCCCCAACATTCGCTAGTAGGCGTGATGTGTTTTTGAAAATGAGGGAATCATGGCGGGATCAGGTTTTTTATTACCAATGGTGGCGGGTGTCGCGCTCAGTTGCGTCAGCTATGGATTTGTTGCTCGCATTGTTTCAAAACGTCAGATCAGCACGCTACGCGCAGTTTCATGGGGAATTCTTGGAACCCTCTCATTGGTGCTAGGCGTATGTGCATTTTCCGCTGTAAGCGCAGAACACCCGGCAGCGAAACACAAGACTTTGTGCTTAGGTAGCGCCCCGGAATGCTATGCAAAAGCGCACCACAACCCCGTCAAAGAGTGCAAGCAGGTAATGGACAAGAAAGCAGCGTTTCGCCATGTGTGGCAGGAAAGTGAAGCGCGGCCAGTTTTCGACACTTACCTTTGGCACAACGAGCAAAAGAAAACGATTCAAGCATTTGGACAACAGGCTAAGGCCATTAACAGCATGAATATGCTGATACCATTGCAATACTTTTGTGTTTTTAACGCCAACACTGGGGAAGTCATCGCGGCTTCATTTGAATGAAAGCATTCAGGGAATTCTTCCCTGAATGCTTAAAGATTAACTATTTTTTAATCTGAGTCGCTGCTGCTTTTTTTGCTAAATCTAAAATAAGCTCTAAATCTGCTCGAAATTCATCAGGGCTTGGTAACGCTGTCTGTTTGTATGCAGGTTGATCATGAGCATCAGTAATACGATGGCATTTTGACCAGAGTTCAGAAATCGCAATACAACATTCTCGCTCAAGCCCACTTAATTTATGTAAATTGCCAACTCCTATAATTTCACTGAATCTAACCACAATCCCAGCGAATATCACATCTTCAACCATTTTCTCAACCGTTGATCTCATACGGCTATATAATCTTCGCATCGAGTTGTCTTGCTCAGCACTGGGATATACAGGCCAAGGATCTAATTGCCGAGATTCTTGTTTTAACTTTTCAACTCTGGTTTTATAGCTGACCTTGTCCCAAGGTAAACCATCATAAACGCAGCCTGAAAAATCTCCAGTCCATTGCAGGTGATGTATTAAGCTATCGACATTATTTTTCTCGGTAGCAAATATTAACTCGCTCAAAAAAGCGATATCATGCGTGAGGATTATTACCTGCCGATTTTTTGCTTCTTCAACCAATCTTGTTGCTACCCGTCTTCTTCTATGATGATCAAGAGAAGATACTGGATCATCAAAAATGATCCCACATGAATGGTTGGCAAGTTTTAATTCAGCTAAAAAAGATGCTAACGATACAGCCCTCTGTTCCCCTTCACTCAAAATTAAATCCACCTTATTTGAGACAGGTATATCCAAAAGCAAACTATAAAAAACCTTCCCCTTAGAAACTCTTGGTTTGAGAACTGTTTTTATATGAGAAACACCCAATTTAGAAAATTCCTCATCTAAATCTTTTTTTAAAGCATTACTTATTATTGAATTTGCAAACAACTTAGATTTATCTGATACTTTTTTTGATAATGCTGAAAAGCTAATTGAGTTAAGAGTGTTATATAACTTCAACCTACCAACTAAAGAAATTAAGCCTTCTAATTTTTCCGCAAGCATAATTCGTGCTTTGAGTTCTTTACTTTCCTTTATTAGAGCGTCAATCTTTCTTTTTTTGGATGCTTGCTTATATAACCTTGCTTCACGTAACTTGCTAGCAGCCAGAAGTCTTAGCTCTGAAATTGGATTATAATCAAATTCGATATTCGCGAAGTTCTTACTATCAATCATTGAAAGCATCGCAGTCTTTGTATTGATAATATCTTCTTGATACTTATTAACTCTTTCAATTAATTCGCTATGCTCATTGCCAATTTCAATATGTATTGCAGCATTAAAACTAAAATCAAGGGTAGCAGTATATATTTTTTCTCTAGCTGTTTTTAGAGAAGATTTTCTTTCATCTAATAATTTAGATATATCATCATTAATAAACTCATTGAAGCGTAACATTCTGTCAGTTGCTTCGGATATAGGTTGCTGGCATAAAACGCATTTTGCATCACGACCAACGGAGGGAAAATCATGGCCTGGGTAAGCACAACTGAGCGAGTATTTTTTGGCAGACAGAAACAAATCTCTCCAGATACCTTCACCAGTGTTAGGCAATAAATCATCTCCGGCCGCAAGTTTTTGCGCTGACTCATTTAATGCCTTTTCTGCATTAGTAACGCCTTCGATCAACGACTTAAGCTTTGTCATGGCCGCATTATTTATAAACTTACTTTGATTATTGATCCTAACGCAAAGCTCTTTTATGTGCGATACACTTCTTAGTAATTCTTTATACTTTTCCTCAGGATTTTTTTCTGCCAGAACTCTATCTAGCTCTTTATCTCTACTTAGCTCGGAATCACTTAAAGTGGCTAAATCTCTTAATTTTACGACATCTGTTTTATGGTCCAATACTTTACATATATCAGATACACTAGTGCCATCTGTAAAAATGTGAGTTATCTCTTTATTCACATCTATAGCCTTAGCCTCGGCTAAAACTTTTTCTGCTAATTTAGGAATTATTATATTTGCAAATTCTTCAAGAATATCGAGACCGCGAGGTAAATAAGCAGCCTCGCCTTCTTTCAGATATGATGATGCACAAAGAGTATCAAAAACACTAATTGAGGACAACAATTCTGGGGATGGTGAATTATAAGACCATTGTAAATCGTGTTCTTTCCCATTCAGAGAAATTTTAAATTTCCCGTTAGGTATATTGGATGAATAGCCAGGCAGGTTTACATTAGGGAGTATCGCACCACCTTTATCTCGTGCTCTACATGCATGCTTGAGAACTCGCCCGTATCCTGATTTTCCCGCACCATTCATACCATAAATGATGGTAATCCCATTATCACAGAATGCAATTTTTTGGTCAGGCGCAATCCTGTTCACGTGAACAAGACTACTTAGTTCTTTAATCTTAATGACTTGATCATTAACCGCTGAAACCGGAATATGATCCTTATTTAAGGGGAGAGATTCTAATTTATCGGAGGGCAATATTTTATTTTCAATCTTTATCAATTCCAATAATTCTTCATAATCACTATCCTCCAATGAGGGAGAAGCCAATTGTCTCCTTAAGCAGTCTCTTGCCCAGAGGGGTAGCTCGGAACTAGACCATTTCAATATTTCCTGTAAGACATCCATGATAGCCTCTAACAGTTATTTTTATAGATAAGAATTGCCTCCTATCTTTCATATAATAGCGTTGATAGAATATTTCATAAGCAATTCATAAGGTTAGACTGTATCGCATCCACCGAAGACATTGGAACAAAGAAGAACACGCTCTTCAATTTAACTTAACTTAACTCTCTCATAAACATCGACATATGCGACACCGTTATGTTTTAAGGGAAGAATTCATTTAACGCAACCGAAAGCATTTTAAACTGAGTCTCTTCTTTCACATTTTCTTCTAACCTACTGATTATTCCATGAACCTGAGACAATCGCCAAGTTTCACCATGAGGCGTAGTTATGCCCAAATGATTAAGTGCATTGGCAATCTTTCTCTGAGATAAGCCCTGCGGGCTGAAAGTTAGAACCACTATACAACGAGTTGTCGCCCAAGAGCTTCGAGAAGCAATAAACGTTTAAAGCAACGCGGCTATAGTTGCTCTGGAAACGCCGTATTCACGCGCTAACGCACTGACACTGATTCCGCTACTCTTTTTCTCTACAATCGCTCTACGGGCTTCTGGTGCGATTTTAGAAGGTCTACCCAATTTCTTGCCTTCGGCTTTTGCTCGCGACAAACCCGCCTGAGTGCGTTCAATCAGTAGATCACGCTCCATCTCCGCAACCGCTGCCAACATCGACAATAAAAGCTTACCGGCAGAAGAAGTGAGGTCAGTTGTTCCAAGCTGGTGGACGATCACCTTGATGCCGCGATCAGATAACAATCGGACTGTCTGGAGCACGTCAATAGCATCACGGCCCAAACGGTCGAGTTTTGCCACTACCAGCGTTTCACCGGTTCGAATTTTGCCAAGCATTTCTGCAAACGCCTTACGCTGAATTGCCTGAACTTTCCCGCTAACAATATCGGCAAACCAAAAGTCAAACATCCAACCAGCTTGCTCAAGCTCCAACCTCTGGTTCTCCGTTTCTTGCTGAGCGGTAGAGACACGCCCGTAGCCAAAAATCGCCATTCTCAACACCTCTCAACACCTGTCAGAAAACGGTGTCAACAATAGGACGCCTGCCAACAATTGCCAAGGCTAATTTTTCAACATCCCGGAAGATACCTGCGAAGGGGTGCCGGAAAACGGTCGTTTGTTGGCATGGCTCTACCCAAGTGAGATATAACATCTGCTGCAATCATATAAAGAAGGGTGAACATGACACGCACACAATCAGAACGCCTGACCCTACGGCCGGTTACAACATCTGACGTTGATGACCTATTCAGAATTTATGGCGATCCTGCCACTAACACTTTTAACCCGGCTGGCCCTTATCCGAATCAAACTCATGCAAAGACAGTCTTGGCCCGCTGGGTTAGCCACTGGAAGGAAAATGCTTTCGGGAACAGGGCAATCTCTTTGCATGAAGCGCCAGAAAAGGTGATTGGATTTGGTGGGTTGAGCATTAGCACTTACGCCGGTTTTACCATCAACAATCTTGGGTATCGTTTTGCTACCGAAGCATGGGGTAAAGGGCTGGCAACTGAGTTTTCGCGCTATGCCGTTCGTTATGGATTCGAAAAACTTCAGCTTGAAGCCATCTCGGGTGTCGTCAGAGGAAATCATCTTGCATCACAAAAAGTCCTGACGAAAGCGGGATTAAAGTATGTCAGAGAGATCAGTGACATAGATAATGCCCCACCCAGTTTGCTGTTTACTCTCACCCTTGATGAGTGGCGCCGTAAATGACAGATGCTTGCACAAAAGATTCAAAATGTTACCATCAGTATACATTGTCGGGGTTTTGGTATACAGACGCTTACCCGAAGTGGCGCATCAACAAGGCTCTGCCGCTAGCGTAGCGGAGTCGGGGTGAAAAGAGGGGTCGCACTATTACCCACTGGTCTAGTTCCGAAAGGCGGCGTATGCCAGAGTGCGTGAGGTTATGCAGGGTGCTGAGTCTTGGACTTGCGTAGCCAATATCCAATAGTGAGTTATCATGTTTTGCAAAGGGCTTACGTCGTGAGCCTTTTTTAAAGCAGAGTAGCTCACATCGCCGATCCAAGCAGGGACCCAGAAAAGAGGTTACAACTCTGGAAGCCTGATTAGCCAAGTGCCTCACTGCAAATCATCGCATTGGCCCTTAGGGCTAGTTTTGCTCCCCAGAAAAGAGGTTTAATAAAACATATAAAATAAAACAAGAAGTTAAGAAGAAAAGACAACTCAAGAACTAATTTCTTGTTGCCTTTAAGTTTCAGCTTAGAACCCACCAGCCCCCCCTAACCCACACGACAAAAGCTACCGGAAAAATTGTCGCGCCAAAAAGTGGATCTCCTAGGTTTGGAAGCGACTCTCAAAGGCGTTGCGTTCAAAAACTTCGGTGGCGACAAAGTCATCCTTATACTTGCACTATAAACGTTGTTGAAAAATCCTCCCCCGCATAGTTGAATAAACCACTTCACAATGATATCCACTACCTTGATAAAAAATGTGCCACGAGGCGACTAACAACGCTTTACAGTCTCTTACGCATAACGCTCTTGCTTTTGTTTAAGCATAATTAGCACTTCTAAACTACGTGAAACCCAATCGGCACTCCCCATGAACATTAAATCATTTAGCTTTTTAATTTTGCTTAGCGCCCCACTCGCAACTATCGCAGCCAATACAGAAGAAATCAGCCAAAAACTTGATGATGGTTATCGCTACGCATGTAACGCCACCCAAACAGGCGAGGCGGCTAGCGCGTCCTATAAACTTGAAAATTATAGAACGCTATTCACTGGCACTTCTGCCGTAACAGGCTTCAGCCAGATTATGCACGATGAGATAGACGGTATTGTGGCTGGTTTTTTTAAAAAGGGAATGATCCAAGGGAACACTAGCACCGCTGCATGTGAAACTCCGCAAGACTTGCTGGCAACAACCACACGAGAAGTATACATCCGGCAGGTAAAATTAACTCTGGCATCTAATTTTGATGACGTTCGCTTTAGCCAATATGCAAATCAGGCTTACCCAATATTTGATTCGATACTTGCCGGAAAAATTAGCGAAGAAGAAGCCAGTAGTTCAATAAATAAGATTGCGAATAATGCCATCATTAACAATGAAGATGCTGGTGCCGTCAGTAATGCAACCAATGCCATGAAGGCCGTCGCAAAAGTTCTCGTATCCATCAGAAACGATAAGGATCTTGAACAATTCTTTTCGGACTATATGAAGAATCACAAGTAGCCTTATCGAAGGTTGCAACTCCTGGCTTTCTGATAAACAACAGCTTCACCAGTTGCTCTATGAGAGCGCCACGAATTCTGCACCATGATTTGACTACCTTCTTTAAAAACTCGCCAGAGAGCCTTACAGCACGTTTGAACCGCATATCGCGGCTTCTGCTTACGGATGACTGTCTGATTAGTGGTAGCTTGATGGCCCAGTCCAGTTTACTTTATTGCTATCAACCAAGAGCCGCCCAAGGGCGACACGGAGATAACGCTTGAGAACCGTCGAGATACTGCAATACACCTTACGCAAAGGCAGCGGCGCCACTTTTCATGCCATCATGCAGGAAATCAGCGTTCCCCTACACCAGCGCCACGGGATCGATGTCGTGTCGTTTGGTAACTCGCTTCATGACCCAGATTGCTACTATCTGATTCGCGCCTTTGACAGTGCTGAAAGCATGGCTACGATTCTTGAAACTTTTTACGCAAGCGATGACTGGCGCAGCGGCCCACGTGAAGACATCATTGGCAGCATAGAAACCAGCATTAAAACAGTGATGAATCTACCGCCGGAAAGCGTGGAAGGTCTGCGGGTGCAATCCTAGGTCATCAAGTCTCACCAAACGCGTTTTGAGCGTCTCCAAATTCAGCACTATGAAATCCACCACCCTAAATAAAAAACGCGCCAGAACCATTCTGAGCGCGTTAGAGTAAGAGAAAAAGTCAGGCTATTGCGGTTCTTTCCGCGATTTATTGCTCTGCTTAATCCGTAGCGCATCAGCTACCGCATCGACACCATCTTCGCAAACGAATGGTGCAACTTCCGGTAGCCCTAACGTAATGCTCTCAAGCACAGCATAAAGAGCCGCTGGTGGATGATCTTTGCTATATCGGTTCTCTGTCTCGCCAGAACCGCGGATATGTCCAACAAACTGCGCACGCGTCTCGCTGTCGATTCCTGCTTGTTTGAGCCTGGTAGAAAACGTGTGACGGAATGAATGGAAAGATTTCTTGCTATCCTTTTCAAATCCTAATTGCACTTTCAGCAACGAACGGTTAAACCAGTCCGAAGCCTTATCGCCGTATCCTTTTACAGAGTGGTAAGGAAGCTCAGGAAATAAACGCGCATGACCTGCTTTCTTCAATGCTTCGCAATAGCGGATTAATCCAAGTTTGATCAATGTCGGGTGCAACGGTATTTTTCTTCGTGAATTAATCGTTTTCAGTGACTGATCGACACGTTCGTTGCTGATTTCGAAGAAATAAAAACCGACAGCATCCTGCTTAATATCATCTAGATAAAGCTGGCATAACTCATTAATCCTTGCTCCGGTAAAGAATCCGATGAGTGGCAACCAGTAATAAAATGCACGATAATGATGGAAGCGTCCCTCGCTATTTCTATCCACAGTTCCACGTTTAAACCAAGGGCGGTTAAAAATAGCGTGTAAATCCTCATCAGTGAAATCAGCTTTGAAGTCCTGATCCATCTTTTCATTTTCTACAGGTGCGAAGAATTGATTCGCTGGGGACTTAATAAAAATACCTTCTCCATCAGCCCACCTGAAAGCTTCGAAGATAACCCGCATATATTTACGAACGGTGTTATCACTCATTAGAGGGTCGCCATTCTCTTTTGCTTTAACCATCAGCTCATGAATATCATTGATTTTATATCGGATTTTAGCTAAATCACGCCGTGCAGGTATCGACCTTAGTAAGCTCTCATACTCACGGAGAAAGTCACGATCTACTTTTACAAGCTTTGGATCACCCATGACTTCAGCCAGTAGGCTAAAACCTTCCCGAACTCGATTCTCTGCCTTTTCGGTGAATTTCCCTCCGCGCTTGTAGCGAATATATTTTTCACATAACTCGCTCATTTTCACTGAGTAGTATTTACGATTTACATATTCATTATCCGGTATTAATGAAGGCGATAATACAGGGGTAATTGCTTTTGGTCTCTCAGGCATGATTGGAGAAACTGCGGTGCTATGTGCCAGCCAAAATAATCGTAAGCGCTCTGCTTGCACACGATGGATCATTAATGAAGTAGGCGAGATTTCGACACCGGGAAAGTCAACGAACCAGGCGGCTTTGGATGAAGCCTCTGAGGATTTAAATGCGGTTTCTGCATCCAGCGTCTCGCCAGCGATCATCTGACGTAATATACGTGATGAAACCAAGGGCTGAACATAACCGCTCAGAGAACCTCTGATCCCGATGTTAATGGCACTATCGATGATAAATCCAGAAGCCTCAGGATCATCCTTATCAACGAGTGAAAGATCTTCTACATAGTAGGCAGGACGCCCATCAGCAAGCCAAAACAGCGGGATATTCGTATCAAGTAGTCGCTGCGCCACTTGTTGCAGGGAAGCGCTTGTTAAATCGCAAAATTCAGCGAGGCTGATCATTCCTTCTCCAGCCAAAGCAGGCGCACTGCTTACCAACTTTTCTCTATCCAATTTTTGATACTCACCCAGACATCGCTGCCAGACAACCAATAGACCTGCGGCAATCGCTCGCGCTTTTCTGATGTCGTTTGTTTCTGTTGAAGCGTGAATCTCACGCTGTCCCGTGTAGAGACGGTATCGGGCGGGAACTGCAATACGGACAACATAAATACCGCTGCTACGGCGATACAGATTATCACGTTGAGCCATCGGCTGTATGACCTCTATGTAGTAGAGGCTACGCGATTTCACTCTGAATGAATTTAATATTAATTAAATCAATAATATAGAAGTGACTGGTGCCGATAATAGGAGTCGAACCTACGACCTTCGCATTACGAATGCGCTGCTCTACCAACTGAGCTATATCGGCCCTGAAAGGCCGGTTACGAGCGTAACCACGGGGCAAAAGGTTAGATCTAACCGGGTGATGCGTCAATGCCCTTTTGAATCAAACGGCTATTTTTGCATCACCCGTGATTATTTACGCACGAATCGTATCATCACCGAAGCCGATCCACTTGTAGGTGGTCAGTGCTTCCAGGCCCATCGGGCCTCTTGCATGCAGTTTTTGCGTGCTGACAGCAACTTCTGCGCCCAGGCCGAACTGGCCACCGTCGGTGAAGCGGGTTGAGGCATTCACGTACACGGCGGAGGAGTCCACCTCATTCACAAAGCGGTCGGCATTGCGCAGGGTGCGCGTCAGAATCGCATCCGAGTGCTGGGTACCATGTTCACGGATGTGAGCAATGGCATCGTCAAGACTCGCAACCACCTTCACGTTCAAATCCAGCGACAGAAACTCGTCGTCGTACTGTTCCGCTTTCACCGGTACCACCGTCGCCGGGCCGTCTTTCAGCAGTGCCAGCGCGTTGGCATCCGCATGCAGCGTCACGCCGCTTTCGGCCATCTGTTTGCTCAGCGCAGGCAGGAAGGTATTGGCGATGCCCTGATGCACCAGCAGCGTTTCAACCGTATTACAGGTGCTTGGACGCTGGGTTTTGGCATTGACGATAATCTTCAGCGCCGGTTCAATCTCGGCACTGTCATCAACCACGATATGGCACACGCCGATACCGCCCGTGATCACAGGGATGGTCGACTGCTCACGGCACAGCTTGTGCAGGCCCGCGCCACCGCGTGGGATCAGCATGTCGATGTATTTATCCATGCGCAGCATCTCGTTCACCAGCGCACGGTCCGGGCTCTCGATTGCCTGTACGGCACCTGCCGGCAGGCCGCACTCTTCCAGCGCCTGCTGGATAACGTTTACGGTCGCGGCGTTGGTACGCCAGGTCTCTTTCCCGCCACGCAGAATGGCAGCGTTGCCGGTCTTCAGGCACAGGGAAGCGACATCAACCGTAACGTTGGGACGCGCTTCATAGATCACGCCAATCACGCCCAGCGGCACGCGACGACGCTCAAGGCGCAGCCCGCTGTCGAGCAGCCCACCGTCAATGACCTGACCAACCGGATCGGCAAGATTGCAGACCTGGCGGACATCGTCAGCGATGCCTTTCAGACGTGCCGGGGTTAGCGCCAGGCGGTCGAGCATTGCTTCGCTCAGGCCATTGCGACGCGCTTCCAGCAGATCCTGCTCGTTGGCGAGCAGAATCTCCTGCGACTGCGATTCCAGATAATCAGCGATTTTTTCCAGTACGCGGTTTTTCTCGCGGCTGGAAAGGAGCGCCAGTTTGTAAGAGGCGGCCTTCGCGGCTGCGCCCATTTGTTCCAGCATTTTCTGGCTCCTTAACGAATAATCATGTCATCACGATGCACGGCAACCGGGCCATATTCATAACCCAGAATGGCGTCGATCTGCTGTGAATGGTGACCCGCAATACGGCGCAGGGCATCGCTGTTGTAGCGGCTTACGCCGTGGGCGATGTCACGACCTTCGAGATTACGGATACGGATCACTTCACCACGTGAGAAGTTGCCTGTCACGCTTTTAATTCCTTTAGGAAGTAATGAGCTCCCTCTTTCCAGAATTGCGGCGGTCGCCCCTTCATCAACGGTGAGTTCGCCTGCCGGCGGTGCGCCAAAGATCCAGCGTTTGCGGTTCTCCAGCGGGGATGCCTGCGCGTGGAAGCGGGTTCCCACGGAGATGCCTTCCATCACGTCGCCAATCACGCCAGGACGGCTGCCCGCAGCAATGATGGTGTCGATACCGGCACGGCATGCCACGTCAGCAGCCTGCAGTTTGGTCCCCATCCCGCCGGTCCCGAGGCCTGAAACGCTGTCACCTGCGATGGCGCGTAGCGCATCGTCGATACCGTGTACATCGGTAATCAGTTCAGCATCTGGGTTTGAACGCGGGTCGGCGGTGAAGAGCCCCTGCTGGTCGGTCAGGAGCAGTAATTTATCAGCGCCTGCCAGAATTGCGGCCAGTGCCGAGAGGTTATCGTTATCACCCACTTTGATTTCAGCGGTGGCCACGGCATCGTTTTCGTTAATGACGGGAACGATGTTGTTATCCAGCAGCGCACGCAGCGTATCGCGCGCGTTCAGGAAACGCTCCCGGTCTTCCATATCCGCACGCGTCAGCAGCATCTGCCCGACGTGGATGCCATAGATAGAAAACAGCTGTTCCCAGAGTTGAATGAGTCGGCTTTGTCCCACGGCGGCCAGCAGCTGTTTAGAGGCGATCGTCGCGGGGAGTTCGGGGTAACCCAGGTGTTCACGCCCGGCGGCAATCGCCCCGGAGGTCACAATTACAATACGATGCCCTGCGGCATGCAACTGAGCGCACTGACGTACAAGCTCAACAATGTGGGCGCGATTAAGGCGGCGCGATCCGCCTGTTAAAACACTGGTACCGAGTTTTACCACCAGCGTCTGGCTGTCACTCATGATTCTCTGCCGTTCAACGATAAGGGAAAATGATGTCAAACGAACGTTTTAACAGGTGTCAGCCCCGTTGCCAACTGCCTTAGCACATCGCGAAACACTTTGTTGCGCGGGATCAGGAAGCGTAGCGGCAAAATTTGACAGTTTTATTACCGAAATAATAAATCACAGTTTTTTAAAATTATTCTTAATTTGTCATAAAAGTTTCATTGCGTAACGTTAAAACCCTTTCTGTTTTTTCACGGGACTTAAGCATGAGCTTATCGTCCAGCGAATTTTTTTAGCGCGTTTATAAGACAGGATCGAAAATGAAAAAGAGCACACTGGCATTAGTGGTAATGGGCGTTGTGGCTTCCGCATCTGTACACGCAGCAGAAGTTTATAATAAAAACGGTAATAAACTGGACGTATACGGCAAAGTTAAAGCAATGCACTACATCAGCGATGATGACACTAAAGATGGTGACCAGACTTACGTCCGTTTCGGTTTTAAAGGTGAAACACAGATTAACGATCAGCTGACGGGCTATGGCCGTTGGGAAGCTGAATTTGCCGGTAACAAAGCAGAAAGCGACTCTACACAGAAAACGCGTCTGGCATTTGCTGGTCTGAAACTGAAAGACATTGGCTCTCTGGATTACGGTCGTAACCTGGGCGCACTGTACGACGTTGAAGCCTGGACCGATATGTTCCCTGAGTTCGGCGGTGACTCTTCAGCCCAGACTGATAACTTCATGACCAAACGTGCGAGCGGTCTTGCCACCTACCGTAACACCGACTTCTTCGGTGCGGTTGATGGCCTGGATATGACCCTGCAGTATCAGGGCAAAAACGAAAACCGCGATGTCAAAAAACAGAACGGTGACGGTTTCGGTACCTCTCTGACCTATGACTTCGGTGGCAGCGACTTCGCCGTCAGCGGTGCCTACACCAACTCTGACCGTACTAACGCACAAAACCTGCTGACGCGCGGTGAAGGTAAAAAAGCGGAAGCATGGGCAACCGGTCTGAAATATGACGCTAACGATATTTATCTGGCAGCGATGTACTCTGAAACCCGTAATATGACCCCAATTTCGGGTGGTTTTGCGAATAAGGCTCAGAACTTTGAAGTTGTTGCACAATACCAGTTCGATTTCGGTCTGCGTCCGTCCCTGGGTTATGTCCAGTCTAAAGGCAAGGATATCGAAGGTGTGGGTGACGAAGATCTGGTGAAATACATCGACGTGGGCGCGACCTATTATTTCAACAAGAATATGTCCGCGTTTGTTGATTATAAAATCAACCAGATTGATGACGACAATAAACTGGGCGTGAGCAGCGATGACATCGTTGCTCTGGGTATGACCTACCAGTTCTGATATTGTTGAAATAAAAAATCCCGGCGCAGATGCCGGGATTTTTTTTGCCTGGAGGGGGTCGGGTTTACTGCCCTCCCCCCATCCCTCGCGAAGAGAGAGGGAGAAATATCACGATTACGCCGTCAGCTTAACCGCTTCGCTGGAAAAGTTATCCGCGGGTTCAAGCTTCAGATCCAGAGTGGCCAGCAGCGCTCTTGCCTTTTCGAGGTACTCTTTCAAAGTATGCTCCAGGCGGTCGATCACTTCCTGGTCTTTGATTGGGGCTGTTTGCCAGTAGCCGTCTTTATTAAACAGGCCGAACTGGTAGCTATACGTAAAACGTTTTTCTTCCGCTTCCATTTCCATCCACCAGCCCCAGAATTCACGTTTTTCGGGTGCAGGCTTCACGTTGACGCATACAGCCAGGCAGTCGAAAAAAAAGCGATTTTCTTCACACTGCTCTTCTCGAATATACGGGCCGAGAGCCATAAACTTCTTGATCAGTCTACTTTTCGGGTGTCCACTCGGTAACGTCATTGCGATCTCCTTTTGTGAAGCCACTGTTTTACCAAACCAGCAAAATTTAGCAATCTATTAACACAATCTCTGCGCGATCCAGCGTGTGATCTCTCTCAATGCTTTGTCAAAATTCTGGTACACCGGGCTGAACGGTACCTCAAGCAATTTGCCATCCGCAGATGACGAAGTGATTAAGCGTGACTCCTCTTCGGGACTGAAGGGATCGTTTTTCCAGTACCCTGACATCATCGGCGTAGGGCAACGCCGTCCCAGCAACCCCTGCGTTTTTAGCGAGTAACGATTGAGTTCAACGCGCAGCGCTTCGTCTGATGCATCATGCATGCCAAGGCGGCTGGCCAGCACATCAAGGTACATTTCCGGCACGCGGCCCTGCCGGGTCGGATCGCTGAGCAGAGCGTGCACCACCGGACCGAGACAGGCGACGGCCTTCAGGCGCGAAGCTTCAAGGTAAGCCAGACGCACGGCGACGTTGGCGCCAAAGCGGAAGCCAAATGCAGCAACACGCGTGTGGTCAACCCATGGAATGTTTTCCAGCGCTTTTAATGCATGCTGGTGCAGAAGACTCGAGTCCTGAGTCAGTTTCCATTTGGATGAAAAGCCAATTGATGGCATATCCAGCGTCAGCATCGCGATCCCTTTTGGTGCGAAGTAACGCTCATACAGGCTGTAATAGTCGATTTGCAGTGAATCCAGCCCGCCGCACATCAAAACGGTCGGGAACGGGCCTTCGCCTTCTGGCATATGCAGGAACCCGGTGACGGGCGCGCCATCCGGGATGGTAAACTCCAGTTCGCGCATCCGGCCCGGCAAGCGTTGAGCGGCCTCTTCGTAGGCGCGATTCGCCAGCGCCTGAGCCTGCTCGGCCAGCTCATCACCTTTCAAATGCGGGTATGCGGCAATAGCATAGAGGTTGGCTGCATGCAGCCAGTGTTTGCCGCTGAGCGTGGCGTCCTCTTCCTGGCTGGCTTTTTGCTGCCAGAGCATCGCCTGTTTAGACCATTCGTAGATCCAGTTTCCCCCGCGATAACCCACGACCGTATCGTAGAGTTCACTGTCGGTACGCTCGGCTTCGCTCATCACGATACGCGCCTGCACATCAAGGATTTCACGGGGATCAATACCGCGCCAGATCCACATCAGACGGTTAATCATGCGGTACCAGTGGGGCACGTTTTTACCGTCTAATGCAGACTGGACGGCAGGCATGGTCCCCGGATTAAACCGGCGCACCAGTGTCGACGTTTCAGGATGTTTGAAACGGGGTTTGAAGAGAGTCTCGGTGAGATTCGCCTGCGTCATTACGTTGCCTCCATGAATACGTCATATAGAGACCATTGTAACGCGCGTCAGACTAAAAAAAACAACGCCCGGTATCACCGGGCGTTAAATAAGTGCGTAAGAGAATTAACGACCAGAGATTGGCGGTACGAATACCACGCCCATATCCCATGGCTGTTCAATCCAGGTATCCTGAGGGATATCAATCACGTAATCGTCAACCAGCGGACGGCCTGCTGGCTTCGCGAAGATGGTGACGAAGTGGGCTTTTGGATACATTTCGCGGATAGCCACCGCGGTACCGCCGGTATCAACCAGGTCGTCGATAACGATGAAGCCTTCACCGTCGCCTTCCGCACGTTTCAGCACGGTCAGCTCACGCTGGTTGTCATGGTCATAGCTGGAGATGCATACGGTATCGACATGACGAATACCCAGCTCACGTGCCAGCAGCGCCCCCGGTACCAGACCGCCACGGCTGACGGCAATAATGCCTTTCCACTGTTCGGAAGGCATCAGACGCGCAGCCAGTTTGCGTGCGTGAATCTGCAACATGTCCCAGGTGACGACGTATTTTTCGCTCATGTGAAGTGTCCCAGCCTGTTTGTATACGGCTTAAAAAGTGTTCGAGGGGGAAATAGGTTGCGCGAGATTATAGAGATCTGACGCACTAAAAACCAGTGTTTAGCGCCCGGAGCCTGAGTTTTTACATGCTTTATGCTACCAGCCACCGGAGAAAGTGGTATTCTCAGTTGCATCTCGCAAGCCTGTCTTGTGGTAACTATTAACCTGCTAACCCTGTGACCTGCAACTCGCTTTGCAGGGCATCGACAAGGAGACTTATCGTGTCTGAACTGTCTCAATTATCTCCACAGCCACTGTGGGATATTTTTGCCAAAATCTGTTCCATTCCCCACCCTTCCTACCATGAAGAACAGCTTGCCGAACATATTATGGGCTGGGCGAAGGAAAAAGGTCTGCATGCTGAACGCGACCAGGTTGGCAACATTCTGATCCGCAAACCGGCGACCGCAGGCATGGAAAACCGTAAACCGGTTGTGCTGCAGGCGCACCTGGACATGGTTCCACAGAAAAACAACGACACCATTCACGACTTCACCAAAGACCCTATCCAGCCTTACATCGATGGCGACTGGGTGAAAGCGCGCGGCACGACCCTTGGTGCAGATAACGGCATTGGTATGGCGTCTGCTCTGGCCGTCCTGGCGGACGACAGCGTTGAGCACGGTCCGCTGGAAGTTCTGCTGACCATGACGGAAGAAGCAGGCATGGACGGCGCGTTCGGTCTGCAGGCGAACTGGCTGCAGGCGGACATTCTGATAAACACCGACTCTGAAGAAGAGGGTGAGATCTACATGGGCTGCGCCGGCGGGATTGATTTCATCACTACCCTGCCACTGTCCCGCGAAGCGATCCCTGCTGGTTTCCAGACCTTCAAGCTGACGCTGAAAGGGCTGAAAGGCGGCCACTCCGGTGGTGATATTCACCTGGGTCTGGGCAACGCCAACAAACTGCTGGCACGCTTCCTGGCTGGCCACGCGGCTGAGCTGGATCTGCGTCTGGTGGATTTCAACGGCGGCACACTGCGCAATGCCATTCCGCGTGAAGCCTTCACGACCGTGGCAGTACCCGCTGCAAAAGCTGACGAGCTGAAAAAGCTTTCCAGCGTGTATCTGGATATACTGAAAAACGAACTGTCAGCGAAAGAGAAGAACCTGACCGTGGTGCTGGAGTCCGTGACTACCGACAAAGCGGCGCTGACCTCCCCGTCTCGTGACGCCTTCGTTCAGCTGCTGAACGCGACGCCAAACGGCGTGATTCGTAACTCAGACGTCGCGAAAGGCGTGGTTGAAACCTCCCTGAACGTGGGCGTGGTCACCATGAGTGATGACAGCGCGGAGATCATCTGCCTGATCCGCTCGCTTATCGACAGCGGTAAAGAGTATGTGGTGAGCATGCTGGAGTCTCTGGGTAAACTGGCGGGTGCGCACACCTCCGCAAAAGGTAGCTACCCAGGCTGGCAGCCGGATGCAAGTTCCCCGGTGATGGCGCTGGTGCGTGAAACTTACCAGCGTCTGTTCAACAGTACCCCGAACATTCAGGTGATCCACGCCGGTCTGGAGTGTGGTCTGTTCAAGAAACCGTATCCGAACATGGACATGGTGTCTATCGGGCCAACCATTACCGGTCCGCACTCGCCGGATGAGCAGGTTCATATTGAAAGCGTGGGTCATTACTGGACTCTGCTGACTGAACTGCTGAAAGCGATCCCTGCTAAGTAATTCGCCGTATGATGCCCGGTAGCACGTTGCCTGCCGGGCTGACAAATCCGCCTGCTATAACCCCAATACCAGCTGCCGCTCCAGTTGCGGGTCCAGCAGCGTCACGTGTAACCCCACCAGCCTCACTCCCCGCCCTGCCCGCCGCTCTTCCCAGGCTTTTCTCGCGGTGGCGATAAGATCGTCTTTATTCAGTCGCGGCCAGACATGCTCCTGCGTCGTCTGCTGGAAATCATTAAACTTCAGCTTAACGCCCTGACGGGCAATCAGCAGATCGGGTTTTACTTTCGCTAACCGCCGCTCCAGTTCGGGATAAAGTTGGTCAGTGATAATGACTTCACACTCGGACCAGTCATGGATGTCTTCCATCAGCGTGCGTTCAACCCCGACCGATTTACGCAGCCGCTCACTGCTCACGCTGCGCTCATCAATTCCCTGACTGCGCTCCCACAGCACGCGACCAAACTTACCGAAACGCTTAAGCAGCATGGCCAGATCGCTTCGCTGTACATCTTCACAGGTCCGTAATCCCATACTTTCCAGCTTTGCAGCAGACACTTTCCCCACGCCGGGGATTTTGCCGAGCGGCAGCGTTTTTAAAAACGCCGGAACCTCTTCCGGAGTGATGACGTACTGACCATCGGGTTTATTCAAATCAGACGCTATTTTGGCGAGAAATTTCACCGGTGCGACGCCCGCGGAAGCGGTCAGATTTAGCTCGTTGAAGATAGTCCGGCGGATCTCCTGCGCCATTAACGTTGCGGAGCCGTGGCAGTGCAGGCTGTCAGTGACATCCAGGTAGGCTTCGTCCAGTGACAGAGGTTCAATCAGCGAGGTATAGCGAGAGAAGATCTCGCGGATATGCAGGGAGGCTTCTTTGTAGGCTTCAAATCGGCCGGGCAACAGCGTGAGATGAGGGCACAGCTTTAGCGCCATGGCAGTTGGCATAGCGCTGCGCACGCCAAATTTGCGCGCAGGGTAGTTGGCGGTGCTGATCACACCGCGCTGGACACGGCTACCGCCAATCGCAATAGGTATATCCCGCAGCGCCGGATAATCACGCATCTCCACTGCGGCAAAAAAGCAGTCCATATCGACATGGATTATTTTGCGCATAGTAAGCCCTCACTCATCACTGGATAAGTATACAGTAAAGAAATGAGAGTTGAGAAGTGTGTTTCCCCTCTCCTCCAGGAAGAGGGGAAACACCGGACTCACTACAGGATCCGCCGGGCCTCGCGCGCCATGCGTTTTTTACGGGCGTCGCAGGGTTCGGGGCAGTCGCACACTTTTTCCATCCCGAGCGCGGAGATACCACCACAGCTGCCCTGAATGCTTTTACGCTTTATGATCCAGCCCAGAGACATGCCGAGTACAACAAGCAAAAAAACCGCGAAAGTTGCCAGAAACGTCAGCATCATCACCCCCCGAAGTCATCCAGCAGGATGTTCTCATCTTCCACACCCAGATCTTTTAGCATCTTAATGACTGCAGCGTTCATCACTGGCGGCCCACACATGTAAAATTCGCAATCCTCTGGCGCAGGATGCTGCTTGAGGTAGTTTTCATAAAGCACGTTGTGGATGAACCCCGTGTGACCGGTCCAGTTATCTTCCGGTTGCGGATCGGAGAGGGCCACATGGAAGGTGAAGTTTGGGTTTTCACGCGCCAGTTGCTCAAACTCATCATCATAGAACATCTCTCGCAGCGAGCGTGCCCCGTACCAGAAGCTGATTTTGCGCTTGCTCCCGAGGCGCTTGAGCTGGTCAAAAATGTGCGAACGCATCGGTGCCATGCCCGCGCCACCACCGATAAAGACCATTTCAGCCTCGGTCTCTTTAGCAAAGAACTCGCCAAACGGACCGGAGATGGTCACCTTATCTCCCGGTTTCAGGGACCAGATATACGACGACATCACGCCCGGGGGTGCATCAGGCACATTCGGCGGCGGCGTGGCGATACGCACGTTGAGCATAATGATGCCCTTCTCGTCCGGGTAGTTGGCCATTGAGTAGGCGCGAAGCGTCGGTTCTTTAACGTCAGACACAAAACGGAAAAGATTGAATTTGTCCCAGTCGGCACGGTACTCATCCGGAACGTCGAAGTCCGTATACGCCACGGTGTGCTCCGGGCACTCAATCTGGATGTATCCCCCGGCCCGGAACGGAACATCTTCCCCTTCCGGCACGCGCAGCTTCAGCTCTTTAATGAAAGTCGCTTTGTTATCGTTAGAGATAACTTCACACTCCCATTTTTTGACCCCGAAAATCTCTTCCGGCAGCTCAATTTTCATGTCCTGGCGCACCGCGACCTGGCAGGCCAGACGGCAGCCCTCTTTAGCCTCACGCTTCGTGATATGCGCCAGTTCAGTGGGCAGAATATCCCCGCCCCCCTCTTTCACCGTGACGCGGCACTGACCGCAGGAGCCACCGCCACCGCAGGCCGAGGAGACAAAGATCCCGTTGCCGGAGAGCGTATTGAGCAGTTTATCCCCCGCCGGCGTGCGGATCTGGTTTTGCGGCTCACCGTTGATATCAATCACCACGTCGCCGGAATTCACCAGCTTCGCGCGTGCCGCCAGAATCAGCCCTGACAACACCAGTACAATCAGCGTGAACATCACCACGCCAAGAATAATTTCCATCTGTTAGCCCTTATAGCTGCACACCGGAGAAGGACATAAAGCCCAGCGCCATCAGCCCGGTGGTGATAAAGGTGATCCCTAAGCCACGTAAACCCGCAGGCACATTGGCATATTTCATTTTTTCGCGGATCCCCGCCATGGTGACGATAGCCAGCATCCAGCCGATGCCGGAGCCGAAACCATACACAACGGATTCACTGAAGTTGTAATCACGCTGAACCATAAACGAGACGCCACCAAAGATGGCGCAGTTCACCGCGATCAACGGCAGAAAAATCCCCAGCGCGTTGTATAGCGACGGGAAATACCTGTCGAGGATCATCTCCAGGATTTGTACCAGCGCTGCAATCACACCGATAAAGGTGATGAAGTTCAGGAAGCTGAGATCGACACCGTCTACCAGCGCACCGTCGCGCAGCACAAAGTTGTACACCAGGTTGTTAATCGGTACAGATAAGCCGAGCACCACCGTGACCGCAACACCCAGACCAAACGCCGTCGATACCTTTTTGGAAACGGCAAGAAACGTACACATGCCCAGGAAAAACGCGAGTGCCATGTTTTCAACAAACACCGCGCGCACAAATAAACTCAGGTAATGAGCCATCGTCGGTTACTCCTTTTCCTGCTGTTCTGGCTTCAGGGTACGAATCAGCCAGATCAGCAAACCGATAATGAAAAATGCGCTTGGGGCCAGCAGGAAGAGTCCGTTTGGCAGATACCAGCCGCCGTTTTGTACCGTGTCCAGCACCGTGACGCCAAACAGCTTACCGCTGCCAATCAGCTCGCGCAGGAACCCAACGGTCAGCAGGATAACGCCGTAACCGAGACCGTTACCGATCCCGTCCATAAAGCTCGCCAGCGGAGGCATTTTCATCGCATAAGCTTCGGCACGCCCCATCACGATGCAGTTGGTGATAATCAGGCCGACAAACACCGAGAGCTGTTTTGACGTTTCATACGCGAAAGCGCGCAATAGCTGATCGACCACGATCACCAGCGACGCGATGATCGCCATCTGCACAATGATCCTCACGCTATTCGGGATGTGGTGGCGGATCATGGAGATAAACATGCTGGAAAATGCCGTCACCAGCGTGACCGCGACGGTCATAACCAGCGCGGTTTCCAGTTTTGTCGTGACCGCCAGCGCCGAACAGACGCCCAGTACCTGTAAGGTAATAGGGTTATTCGCCAGCAGCGGGCCAATGAGCACCTTTTTGACTTCTTTCAGTTCACCCGTATCAGCCATTGTTCAGCGCTCCTTCACGTACGTTTTTCAGGAAAGGACCAAAGCCCAGCTCGCCCATCCAGAAATCAAAACTGTGCTGCACCCCTTTTGACGTGAGCGTTGCCCCGGAAAGCCCGTCTACGGCATATTCGTCACCCGGACGCGCAGCCCCTTTCATCACCTTCAGGGCAGGCAGGCCGTTATCGTCGAGCACTTTCTTGCCGACAAACTGCGCGCGCCAGTTAGGGTTTTCAACCTCACCGCCGAGCCCCGGCGTTTCGCCCTGGTCATAATAGGTAATCCCTTTCACCGTGCGACCATCCGTATCGAGTGCCACAAAGGCGTACATCATCGACCACAGCCCGTTGCCGTATATCGGCAGCACGACCTCCTGCACCCGCTTCTGCTCATCGCGCACAAGGTAAATTTCGGCGAGGTTACTGCGACGCTTGATGCCAGCGGGATCTTGCGATGCCTCCAGCGTCAGGCTCATCTCAGGGTCTTTCAGTGCCTGTGCCTGGTTAAATTTCGTCGGGTCTTTATCCAGCAACTGGCCGGTTTTTAAATCCACCAGACGCGCCGAAATTCGCTCCGCGAAGAGTTCAGCCACGTCGTCTGTACTCATCCCTTCCTGCATTAACCCGGCCACAGCCAGGATGTTGCGTTGTTTATCCAGCGCACGCTGCTCCTGTTGCCGTGGTTTTAATCCCACGGCAGAGCCAGCCACGACAATGGAACAGACCAGGCAAAGGACCAGCACCACCAGCAGCGTTTTGCCGATGCTGTCGTTATTCTTGCTTTCAGCCACGCGCTTTCCTCCGCTTAACGTTGGCGCGCACGACCAGATAGTCGAAGAGCGGCGCAAACAGATTGGCAAACAGAATGGCCAACATCATCCCTTCCGGATAAGCCGGGTTGACCACGCGAATCAGGACACACATCGCACCAATGAGCACGCCATAGCTCCATTTACCTTTGTCGGTAAAGGACGCAGAGACAGGATCGGTGGCCATGAACATCATGCCGAAAGCGAACCCACCCAGCACCAGATGCCAGTACCAGGGCATGGAGAACATCGGGTTGGTGGCGGAACCGATGAAATTGAACATCGTGGCTGTTAACACCATGCCAATCATTACCCCTGCGACAATGCGCCACGACGCGACGCGTCCGAAGAGAATGATGGCGCCACCGAGTAAAATCATCAGCGTGGAAACTTCCCCAACAGAGCCGGGAATGTTGCCAATAAAGGCATCCAGCCAGGTCACGGGTTGACCCGTGGCGTTGTTAACCAGCGTTTCGCCCCCGTGCGCGGCCCACTGTGAAAGCGGCGTCGCACCCGAGAACCCATCCGCGGCCGTCCACACCAGGTCGCCCGAAATTTGCGCCGGATACGCAAAGAACAGGAAAGCTCGCCCGGCCAGCGCCGGGTTGAGGAAGTTGCGCCCGGTACCACCGAAGATCTCCTTGGCAATCACCACGCCAAAACTGATCCCCAGTGCCGCCTGCCAAAGCGGCAGCGTTGGTGGAACAATCAGGGCAAACAGAATCGACGTCACGAAGAAGCCTTCGTTGATCTCATGTTTGCGAATAATGGCGAACAGCACTTCCCAGAAGCCCCCCACGATAAACACCGTGATGTAGATTGGCAGGAAGAATACGGCTCCCAGCGTCATCATGCTTATCCAGCCGGCATCGGCTGCAAAGCTGACGCCTAACGTCTGGGCCAGGCGGTAGTGCCAGTCCGACTGGATAACCTGAGCCAGCTGTGGGGTATCATATAAATGATGCAGCGCCGGAATGGTCTGCAGGCCAACGTTGTACATACCCCAGAACATGGCCGGGAAGACCGCAAACCAGACCAGAATCATCATTCGTTTGAGGTCGATAGCATCGCGAACGTGTGCCGCCCCTTTTGTTACCAGCCCCGGCGTGTAGAAAATGGTCGCCGTTGCTTCATACAGCGGGTAGTACTTCCTGAGCTTCCCGTGCGTAAAGTGCGGCTCTATTTTTTCAAAGAGGTGTTTTAAGCCCATCAGTTATCCTTCCTGCTCAATGCGGGTTAACACCTCGCGCAATACCGGTCCATATTCGTATTTTCCCGGACAGACATAGGTACAGAGCGCCAGATCTTCTTCGTCAAGCTCGAGGCACCCCAGCGCCTGGGCACTGTCGGTGTCGCCGGCCAGCAGATCGCGCAGCAGCAGAGTTGGCAGAATATCCAGCGGCATAACGCGCTCGTAGTTGCCAATCGGAACCATGGCGCGCTCTCCGCCGTGGGTGCTGGTCGAGAAATTAAAGAGTTTGCGACGCAGGAAGTGCCCAAGGGTGGTGCGGGTCACGGAATACTTCTCAGCGCCCGGCAGAACCCAGCCGAACAGCTCTTTCTCGCGACCTTCCAGAACCACACTGACCTGCAGGTGGAAGCGCCCAAGATACGCCTGCGCGCCAGCCGCATGACGGCCACTGAGCACCGAGCCAGAAATCAGGCGGTTTTCACCCTCTTTCGTTTCACCGGCAAGCAGTTCATTAATGTCCGCACCCAGCAGCGTTTTCACCAGGCGTGGATTTGCTGCCTGTGGCCCGCCGAGGGCGATCACCCGTTCAGCGCACAGTTCACCGGCGGTAAAGAGCTTACCAATGGCAATCACGTCCTGATAATTCAGATGCCAGACCTGTTTCGTCAGGCTCACCGGCTCCAGGAAGTGGATATGCGTTCCGACTAACCCCGCCGGGTGCGGGCCTGCAAACGCATTAAACGTAACTTGCCCCTGCGGATGGCCCCCGAGTTTGCCGCCGCCCGCCTGACAGACGTGGACCTTCCCCGAGGTCAGACGGGTTAACACGGTTAGCCCGGCATCAAACGCGTTACGCTGCGCCAGAATAATGGGCTCCGGGTCCGCGCTGAGCGGGTTGGTATCAATGGCAGTGACGAAAATAGCGGCCGGAAGCGTATCCGGAACAGGCGATTTGCTGAAAGGTCGCGTGCGAAACGCCGTCCACAAGCCGGACGCCAGCAGTTGTGCCTGAACGGCTTCCCGGCTCAGGGCGGCGAGGTCTGCTGCGTCGAAACGGGAAAACTCACGTTGTTCGTCGCCTTCAATACGGATAACCACCGACTGCAGGACGCGACGTTCACCGCGATTGATTGCCACCACGGTACCGCTCGCGGGGGCCGTAAACATAACGCCAGGATTTTTTTTGTCCTCGAAGAGCGCCTGTCCTTTAATGACGCGATCGCCTTCCTGCACCAGCATTGAGGGACGCATTCCCAGGTAGTCGTCGCCCAAAATGGCGACATGGCGGACACTTGCGCCAGGCGAAACGTGCGGCTCGGGCACGCCTGCAATCGGCAGATCAAGTCCTTTTCTGATTTTAAACATGTGGTTAGCAAGCTTCCATGAACTTCAATCCAGAGGGGGCGAAGTGTACCATTTTCGCAGTTTTTCGGGCACCAAAACCTCGGTTGCAGGCGCTAAAGTGCGAGGTATTACGCAAAGTTCCTGGAGCCAACGCGATTTTGATGGTTTATAAAGTAAAACTAATTTGTAAACTCACCGTCCGGCTCTTGCGAAAATCTATGGCGGTGCTAATGTGAGCGCACCTAACAGAATAATCTGATTTCGGGTCTCTTTTGCCGTCCTGGCAATTTGGTCTTAGTTTTATCAAGGAACTAGTAGTATGCGTAAAATCGCATTGTTCATTGCGATGCTCCTGATTCCGTGCGTATCGTTTGCCGGGCTGCTCAGCAGCAATAGCTCAACCACGCCGGTCAGCAAAGAATATAAACAGCAGTTAATGGGATCACCGGTTTATATTCAAATCTTCAAGGAAGAACGCACACTCGATCTGTTTGTAAAAATGGGCGAGACATATCAGCTGCTTGATAGTTACAAGATTTGTAACTACTCCGGTGGTCTGGGGCCAAAACAGCGTCAGGGCGATTTCAAAAGTCCGGAAGGGTTTTACAACGTTCAGCGTAGCCAGCTAAAACCTGACAGCCGCTTCTATAAAGCCATTAACATTGGCTTCCCGAACGCCTATGACCGTGCCCACGGTTATGAAGGCAAATACCTGATGATCCACGGTGCATGCGTGTCTATCGGCTGTTATGCGATGACCGATACCGGCATTGATGAGATTTTCCAGTTTGTCACCGGCGCACTGGTCTTTGGTCAGCCGAACGTTCAGGTCAGCATCTACCCGTTCCGCATGACCGATGCCAACATGGCACGTCACAAGTACTCCTACTACGCGGATTTCTGGAAACAGCTGAAACCGGGTTACGACTACTTTGAGCAGACGCACAAGCCGCCGGTTGTCTCGGTTGTCGATGGCCGCTATGTGGTCAGCAAGCCGCTGAGCCACGAAGTCGCCCAGCCACAGCTGGCATCAAACTACTCGGTCCCCGAGACAAAATAAGACCCACTCGCCTGGCATAATCTTTTGCCAGGTTTCGTTGCCCGTCAGCGGCTGGGTCGCGATCATTGTGACCACATCATTCGGTGTGGTCTCTCGTTGAAAATCAATTTCCACATCCTGATCGAGCAGCTTGGCGACGCCAAACGGCGCGCGGCGCGTGATCCAGAACAGATTGGTCGAACAGAACGCCATCACATAACGCCCGTCAGACAGCAGCATGTTGAACACGCCCTTCTCACGCAGTTCTGATGCCAGCGACGCAATGTATTTGAAGATGGCGGTCATGTTGCCGGGCGTGCGCGGATAACGCTGCGTCAGCTTGTGCAGCAGCCAGCAAAACGCTTTTTCGCTGTCGGTCTCACCGACCGGACGGAAATTGCCCGTCTCCAGCGACTTATAGCCGGAGAGCTGGCCATTGTGCGCGTAGGTCCAGTGACGGCCCCACAGCTCGCGGGTGAACGGGTGGGTATTTTCCAGCGCCACTTCCCCACGGTTTGCCTGACGGATGTGGGCAATCACCGAGCGGGACTTAATGGGATAGTCCTGCACCAGTCTGGCAATCGGGGAATTAAAGCTAGGCTGGGGATCTTTGAATGTGCGACATCCTTTGCCTTCGTAGAAGGTAATGCCCCAGCCGTCTTTATGCGGCCCGGTGCCCCCGCCGCGCTGAACGAGCCCGGTGAAGCTAAAGCAGATATCGGTTGGCACATTGGCGCTCATCCCGAGCAATTCGCACATACATCACCTCCACAACAGCGGGGGCAATCATGCCCCAGCGAAGTCTTACTTAACCATCTCTTTTTCGATCAGCTGGATCAGGATGTGGATCACTTTGATGTGAATTTCCTGAATACGGTCAGCATAACCGAAGTGTGGAACACGGATTTCGATATCCGCCGTACCGTCCATCTTACCGCCATCTTTACCGGTCAGGGTGATGACTTTCATCCCTTTTTCACGCGCTGCGGCAATCGCTTTGATCACGTTAGCCGAGTTTCCGGACGTCGAAATACCCAGCAGCACGTCACCTTCACGGCCCACGGCTTCGACGTAGCGAGAGAAGATATAGTCATAACCAAAATCGTTACTGACGCAGGAAATGTGGCTCACATCGGAAATCGCAATCGCCGGGTAGCCCGGACGGTTTTCACGATAACGCCCGGTCAGCTCTTCTGCAAAGTGCATCGCATCACAGTGGGAACCACCGTTACCACAGGAGAGCACTTTACCGCCGGCCTTGAAACTGTCGGCCAGCAGGACCGCTGCGCGCTGAATAGCGTGAATATTGGCATCATCTTTCAGAAAGTTAGCCAGCGTTTCCGCCGCTTCGTTCAGTTCGTTACGAATAAGATCCTGGTACATGAGGATAATCCTTCAGTATTGATGAAATAACACAGTGGAGTGTACCGGATAGCGGGAAAAGCGAGAAGCTAAAGCCATGCGAATCGTCTGGCGTTTTGCGTTTTCGTGCCGGCTTAAACCTGAACAATGTGAACCAGGTTGTAATTATTTTGTAAACACATTGCTAAAGGAAATAACATCAACTACAACCATATCATTACAAGTGGTCAGACCTCCTACAAGCAAGGGAGCTTTTCTTTATGATGATTTTGAGCATTCTCGCAACCGTTGTTCTGCTCGGTGTGCTGTTCTATCACCGGGTGAGTTTATTCCTGAGCAGTCTGATTCTGCTGGCCTGGACGGCTGCGCTTGGCGTCGCTGGCCTGTGGAATATCTGGCTTTTAGTCCCGCTGGCTATCATTCTTCTGCCGTTTAACTTTACGCCGATGCGTAAATCGATGATCTCCGCGCCGGTGTTCAAAGGCTTCCGCAAAGTGATGCCGCCCATGTCGCGTACGGAGAAAGAAGCGATTGATGCCGGTACCACCTGGTGGGAAGGCGACCTGTTCCAGGGCAACCCGGACTGGAAAAAGCTGCACAATTATCCGCAACCGCGTCTGACCGCTGAAGAACAGGCCTTTATTGATGGTCCGGTGGAAGAAGCGTGCCGCATGGCAAATGACTTCGCGATTACCCATGAAATGGCGGACCTGCCGCCAGAACTGTGGGCGTATCTGAAAGAACACCGCTTCTTCGCGATGATCATTAAGAAAGAGTACGGCGGTCTGGAGTTCTCCGCTTACGCTCAGGCACGCGTCCTGCAAAAACTGGCAGGCGTTTCTGGGATCCTGGCGATCACCGTTGGCGTGCCGAACTCGTTAGGCCCGGGTGAACTGCTGCAACACTACGGTACCGAAGAGCAGAAAGATCACTACCTGCCGCGTCTGGCACGCGGCCAGGAAATTCCATGCTTCGCGCTGACCAGCCCGGAAGCGGGTTCCGATGCGGGTGCGATCCCGGATACCGGCGTCGTCTGCATGGGTGAATGGCAGGGCCAACAGGTGCTGGGTATGCGCCTGACCTGGAACAAACGTTATATTACGCTCGCCCCTATCGCGACCGTGCTGGGACTGGCCTTTAAGCTCTCCGATCCGGAAAAACTGCTGGGCGGTGAAGAAGATCTGGGCATTACCTGTGCGCTGATCCCAACCTCCACCCCAGGCGTTGAAATTGGTCGTCGCCACTTCCCGCTGAACGTACCGTTCCAGAACGGCCCAACCCGCGGCAAGGATATCTTTGTACCGATTGACTACATCATCGGTGGTCCAAAAATGGCCGGTCAGGGCTGGCGCATGCTGGTGGAATGTCTGTCGGTTGGCCGCGGTATTACCCTGCCGTCGAACTCGACCGGTGGTTTGAAATCTGTCGCGATGGGGATTGGTGCATACGCCCATATCCGCCGTCAGTTCAAAATCTCTATCGGCAAGATGGAAGGGATCGAAGAGCCGCTGGCACGTATCGCAGGCAACGCCTACGTGATGGATGCTGCCGCCTCCCTGATTACCTACGGCATTATGCTGGGCGAAAAACCGGCCGTGCTGTCAGCTATCGTGAAGTATCACTGTACCCACCGCGCACAGCAGTCAATCATTGATGCAATGGATATCGCGGGCGGTAAAGGCATCATGCTCGGCGAGGGTAACTTCCTGGCGCGCGGCTACCAGGGCGCACCGATTGCCATCACCGTTGAAGGGGCAAACATCCTGACCCGCAGCATGATGATCTTCGGCCAGGGGGCAATCCGTTGCCATCCTTATGTGCTGGAAGAGATGGCCGCCGCGCAGAATAACGACGTGGATGCTTTCGACAAGCTGCTGTTCAAACATATCGGTCACGTGGGCAGTAATAAAGTACGCAGCTTCTGGCTGGGTCTGACGCGCGGTCTTACCAGCACCACGCCAACCGGTGATGCGACCAAGCGTTATTACCAGCATCTTAACCGCCTGAGCGCCAACCTCGCTCTGCTGTCAGATGTTTCTATGGCGGTGCTGGGCGGTAGCCTGAAGCGTCGCGAGCGTATCTCTGCCCGTCTGGGTGATGTGCTGAGCCAAATCTTCCTGGCCTCTGCGGTCCTGAAACGCTACGACGATGAAGGCCGTCAGGAAGCCGATCTGCCGCTGGTTCACTGGGGTGTTCAGGATGCGATGTATCAGGCGGAACAGGCCATTGACGATCTGCTGGCGAACTTCCCGAACCGCTTTGTTGCAGGCGCCCTTCGCGTGGTGATCTTCCCGACCGGTCGTCATCATCTGGCCCCGTCTGACAAACTGGATCACAAAGTGGCGAAGATCCTGCAGGTACCGAGCGCAACCCGTTCCCGTATCGGCCGCGGTCAGTATCTGGCTCCCACGCCGCATAACCCGGTTGGTCTGCTGGAAGAAGCGCTGCTGGACGTGATGGCTGCCGATCCCATCCACCAGAAGATCTGCAAACAGCTGGGCAAAAACCTGCCGTTCACCCGCCTGGATGAACTGGCGAAACAGGCCCTGACGGGCGGGATCATCAACAATGATGAAGCCGCTCTGCTGGTGAAAGCCGAAGAGAGCCGTCTGCGCAGCATTAACGTGGATGATTTCGACCCGGATGAGCTGGCGACACAGCCGGTAAAGCTGCCGGAGAAGGTCCGCAAACCTGAAGCTGCATAACGCGTTTCGCTTCTACAAACCCCGCCACGCGCGGGGTTTTTTATTGCCACATTTTCTCTTTATGTCGTGCTACAGTGTCAAAAAGTGGTCGTTTGAGGAGTCTGAATTGTGCCTGGTCTGAAGATTTCGATTTTGCAGCAACCTTTAGTGTGGATGGACGGCCCTGCCAACCTGCGCCACTTTGATCGTCAACTGGAAGGCATTACCGGGCGTGATGTGATTGTCCTGCCGGAGATGTTCACTACCGGCTTCGCCATGGAAGCGGCGCAACAGTCAATGCCACAGCAAGAGGTGGTCGCCTGGATGCACGCCAAAGCGCAGCAAACCAATGCGCTGATTGCCGGCAGCGCTGCGCTGCAAACCGAACGCGGGCCGGTCAACCGCTTCCTGCTGGTCGAGCCGGAAGGGAAAGTGCATTTTTATGATAAACGCCACCTGTTCCGCATGGCAGATGAACATCATCACTATGAAGCGGGTGATACACGCGTGGTGTTCGAATGGCGCGGCTGGCGTATTCTGCCGCTGGTTTGCTACGACCTGCGCTTCCCGGTGTGGTCACGCAACCGCAACGATTACGACCTGGCGCTGTATGTCGCCAACTGGCCTGCCCCGCGCTCCCTGCACTGGCAGTCGCTGCTGGTCGCACGCGCCATTGAAAACCAGGCGTATGTGGTCGGCTGTAACCGCGTGGGGACCGATGGCAACGGGCATCATTATCGGGGGGATAGCCGGGTGGTGAACCCGCAGGGTGAAATTATTGCCACCGCCGAGCCGCATCAGGCAACGCGCATTGATGCTGAATTGTCACTAACGGCCCTGAAGGAATATCGCGAGAAGTTTCCGGCCTGGCAGGATGCGGATCCCTTTAGCATTGGATAACGGTTTCCCCTCCCTCTCACAGGTAGAGGGAGGGGACATCATTAACTCACCAGCGCCTGCCCGTCTTTGCGGCTCTCTGTCGCCGCCACATAGTGCCCTTCCGGCATACGATAAATCACCTGCGCGCCGCCGAAGTTGTAATCCTGGAGCGGATCTTCCACCACGATCTGGTGCCCGCGCTCACGCAGTGCGGCGATAGTATTGCGATCGAACGTCGATTCGACGATCACTTCCCTGCCCTGCACCACGCGCCAGCGAGGCGCATCAATTGCCGCCTGTGGGTTTTGCCCGTGCAGCATGATGCGCAGCGCCATCTGCATATGCCCCTGCGCCTGCATTGGCCCGCCCATGACGCCAAAGGACATCAGCGGTTTACCGTTGCCGTCCATCGCAAAGCCCGGAATGATGGTGTGGAACGGACGCTTACTGCCCGCCAGCGCATTCGGATGGTTTGGATCCAGCACAAAGCCACAGCCGCGGTTTTGCAGACTGATCCCGGTCTCCGGCACCACAATCCCGGATCCAAAGCCCATATAGTTGGACTGAATAAAGGAGATCATCATACCGCTGGAATCTGCAGCACTCAGGTAGACCGTGCCGCTCTGCGTCGGCGAACCGTAGACGAAATCGGAGGCGTTATTGGGGTCGATAAGCGCCGCGCGCGACGCCAGATAACGATCGCTCAGCAACGCCTGGGCCGCAAACTCCATGTGTTCTTCATCAGCGACGTAGCGATCGAGATCCGCCAGCGCCAGTTTCATCGCTTCAATAGACAGATGAAGCGACTGCACGGAATCCGGATGATGTTTTTCAATTCCACACTGCTCCAGAATACCGAGCGCAATCAGCGTGGCGATGCCCTGTCCATTTGGCGGCAGCTCCTGCACCGAACCACCGGCAAAATCACGCGACAGCAGTTCTACCCAGTCCACACGATGATTGGCCAAATCCTCTGCCGTCAAGTGCGCGCCATGCTCTTTCGCGAAAGCGGCAATTTTCTCCGCCAGCTCGCCGCGGTAAAACGCTTCACCGTTGGTTCTGGCAATCAGCTCCAGCGAATGAGCCTGCGCCGGGTTACGGAAGATCTCGCCAACCCGGGGAGCACGCCCTTCCGGTGCAAAGCAGGCGCTAAAGCCTGGCTGATCTTTCAGCTTGTTATAACCCCGCTGCCAGAGATGCCCAATCAACGGGGAGACCGGAAAACCGTTACGCGCATACTCAATGGCCGGTTGCGCCAGCGTAGTGAGCGGCAGCGTGCCAAAACGTTCTGCCAGCGCCACCCAGCCCGAAACCGCACCCGGCACGGTAACGGCGTCCCAGCCAATTTCTGGCACCGCGGTTTTACCGGCAAACAGATCCGCGTGCCAGCTGGCAGGCGAGCGGCCTGAGGCGTTCAGGCCGTGGAGTTTTTCACCATCCCAGACGATGGCAAAGGCATCGCTGCCAATACCGTTGCCGGTGGGTTCAACCACCGTCAACGCCATGGCGGTTGCAACCGCCGCATCAACCGCGTTCCCGCCGAGCTGCAGCATTTTCATTCCCGCCTGGGCCGCCAGCGGCTGAGATGTCGCCACGGCGTTGTGGCCCATCATCGGCGGGCGTCGTGAATCGTAACCGGAAGTGAAATCAAGCGCTTTGGTCATCATGACTCCTTAGTCATGGCGCGGATCGAGCGCATCGCGCAGCCCGTCGCCGAGTAAATTAAAGCCCTGCACGGCAAGAAAAATCGCCACACCGGGGAATACAGACATCCATGGAGCCTGCTCAAGGAAACCTTTCGCGGTATTAAGCATTGAGCCCCATGACGGGTTCGGCGGCTGCTGGCCTAACCCCAGAAACGACAGGCTGGCTTCAGCAATGATTGCCGAGGCAATGGCCAGCGTGGCCTGCACCAGAATCGGAGACATCACATTGGGCAGCACATACTTAATGATGATCCAGCGATCCGGCAGGCCAATCGCCCTCGCGCCGTCGATATACTCTTCGTTGCGAATGGCGATCACCTGGCCGCGCGTCAGGCGGGCGAAGATCGGCATTGCGGAGAGGCCAATGGCGATCATGGCGTTGGTCAGGCTTGGGCCCAGAAACGCCCCGAGCGCGATCGCCATGATCAGGAACGGACAGGCCAGCAGCGCTTCAATAAAACGCGAGATCACGCCATCCCACATCTTCTGGAAGTAACCCGCCACCAGCCCCAGCGGAACGCCAATGACCACGGCGATCACCACCGACATACAGCCAGCCATCAACGACGTTCTCGCCCCCCAGATAATGCGGGACAAAATATCGCGGCCCAGTTCATCGGTCCCAAACCAGTACATCGCCGAAGGCGCTTTACGCACCGCCAGGAAATTGGCTTTCACCGGATCAAAAGGCGCGATCCACGGTGCCAGCAGTGCCACCAGCACAAAAAAGCCCACCACTACGGCACCCATCACCGCGCTTTTATTGGCGAGAAATTTCTTCAGCACCCGGTTCTGCGCACGGGGCTGAACCGCGGCAATGGTTTGAATTGTCAGTTCCGCCATGCTTAACCTCGCATTTTCGGGTTGATAAGAACGTAAAGCACGTCGGCCAGCAGGTTCAGCAGCAGGAAACCGATCGCCACGATAAGCACCACCCCCTGCACCACCGCATAATCACGGTTAAAGACCGAATCGACGATCATCTTGCCGAACCCTGGAATGGTGAAGACCTGTTCGGTCAGTACCGCGCCACCCAGCAGTTCGCCGAACAGCAGCGTGGTCAGGGTGATCACCGGAACCAGCGCATTGCGAAACGCATGCTTTAAAATCACCGCCTTTGGCAACAGCCCTTTAGCCCGTGCGGTGCGGATGTAATCGGCCTTCATTACCGCGATCATGGAGGCGCGGGTATGGCGCATCAGCGTGGCCGCCAGCCCCGTTCCCAGTACCGAGGCAGGCAACAACAGCGTACGCAGGTTCTGGATCGGATCTTCACTAAACGGCACGAACCCCGACGCTGGCAGCCATTGCAGATTGACCGAGAAGACCAGAATCAACAGGATCCCGAGCCAGAAATGCGGTATCGAGATCCCCGAGATCGCCACAAAGTTGGCGCCGTGATCGACCCAGCTGTTTTTGTTGACCGCCGCGAGGATCCCCATGCTGATGCCAAACACCAGCGCGATGATCATCGCCAGCAGCGACAGCTCCAGCGTCACCGGCAGTTTGCTGGCAATGAGCTGGGTGACCGGCTCGTGAGTGCGTAAGGAGACACCAAGATCGCCCTGCAGCGCGCGCGTCAGCCAGTTGAAGTACTGCACAGGGATGGGCGCATCGAGATTGAGCTCAGCACGCAGCTGGGCGATCACCGCCGGATCGCGCTCCTCCCCGGCCATGGCGATCAGCGGATCGCCGGGCAGCAGTTTTTGCAGGCCAAACACCATCATGCTCACCAGCAGTAAGGTCGGGATGGCCAGCAGCAGACGTTTGCAAATCAGTTCCAGCATGGGTTCTCCTCAGGCCAGTTATTTCGCCAGCGTCAGGCCAGCCAGACGCACAATGCCGTCCGGATACGGTTTAAAGCCCTGCACGCTCTTGTTCAGACCAAAAATACGCGGTTCAAAATAGAGGTAGGCAATGGGCATATCCGTCTGCAGCTGTTTCACCACCTTGTCGTATAGCGGCTGACGGACGGCTTTGTCGTTGCTCAGGCGCGCCTGCGTCAGCCATTCATCCACCTGCGCGTTACTGTAACGACCGTCGTTAAGGGTGCCTTTGCTGTTAATGAAGCCGTAGATACTGCCATCCGGATCCGGACGACCCGACCAGCCAGAGAAGCTCAGCTGATAATCACCGCTTTGCTGACGGTCGAGCAGCGTGGCGAACTCGGTCATTTGCAGGTTCAGGTTAAAGCCAGCCTCTGCGACCATCGCCTGCAGTACCTGACCGACCTGCTGTGAAGTTGGGTTGTTGGGCACCAGCAGATTGACATTCAGCGGCGTAGTGACGCCTGCCGCTTTCAACAGCGCTTTGGCTTTGTCGACATCGCGTGGTGGCACCGGCAGGTTAACGTGATACGGACTTACGGTAGAAAACGCCTGGTTTGCCGGGGTGTACAGTCCCTCGAAGACCACCTGATTTAACGCATCGCGATCGATTGCCTGAGAAAATGCCTCACGCACGCGGGCATCCTTAAACGGATCGTTCGCCGGGACCTTTCCGTTATTGATATTGAAGGTAATGCCCTGATAACCCAGACCGGTCACCTTCGCCAGCGCCAGTTTGCTGTCGGCTTCTACGGTTTTCACGTCGCTTGCGGCAATGCCTTCCGTCAGATCAAGATCCCCTGCACGCAGGTTAGCCAGACGCACGGAGGCATCCGGGATCGGCAGATAAATAATTTTATCGAAGTGGTAAGCGCCTTTGTTCCAGTAGTTGTCAAAACGCGTCAGAACGATACGGTCCTGCGAGACGCGGCTGTCGAACTTATAGGGGCCAGAGCAGACCGGATGGGCGGCAAAGTCAGGCTTTTTCGCGGCGTCGGGTGCCATCATCGCCCCGGCGCGATCGGTAAGCTGCATCAGCAGTGCGGCATCAGGTGTTTTCAGATGCAGGGCAATCTGCATCGGACCTGTCACCTCAACGGACTCAACGGACGAGATTTCACTTTTACGCAGCGAACCTTTTAACGTCAGCGCGCGGTCGAGGTTGTATTTTGCCGCGGCGGCGTCAAATTTTTCACCGTCATGGAAGGTCACACCTTCACGCAGATCCATGGTCAGCGTTTTGCCGTCTTCACTCCAGGCCCACGATTTCGCCAGCCCGGGAACCACTTTCAGATGCTCATCCACGTCCACCAGCCGGTCGCACAGAGAGGCAAAGACGAAACGGCCATAATAGGTGCGCGCCAGATGCGGATCGAGCATGTCCGGATCCGCACCCAGACCAATTCGCAGTACGCTTTCAGAATGGGCGGGCAGCGCCGCGCCAAGCAACATAACACTTCCCAGTACGGTCAAAAGAGAATTACGCATTGTCATTATCATGAGTTCCTTGAAGGAAGGGAGGAGTGAGTGGCCGCGTGTTCAAACAGCGCGCGGCGGCGCAGAAAGGCTGCGGATGGCGGTGCTATCTGGATAACACTGCGATCGCGGTTAATCTCCTGCCAGCGATGGCAGGCAATCTGGCGTCCCCCGTCCAGCACCTGATTGATCGGCTCGACCTGGCGACATTCATCCGTGGCATACGGACAACGGGTATGGAAACGGCAGCCTGACGGTGGGCTGGCCGGGTTCGGTAAATCCCCCTGCAGCAGAGGTGCCACACGCGGCGCGCCTGGCTGCATCTGGGGGGCGGAGGCGATTAACGCCTGCGTATAAGGGTGTAGCGGGGCATCAAAGATTTCGTCGACTGTCGCAAGCTCAACAATTTGACCGAGATACATCACCGCCACGCGGTCACTCATATGGCGGATAACCGCCAGGCCATGGGCAACAATCACCATTGTCAGCCCCAGCTGATGCTTCAGACTTTCCAGCAGGTTGACCACCTGCGCCTGAACCGAGACATCCAGCGCGGAGACCGGCTCGTCCCCCAGCAACAGCTTTGGACCGGAGGCCAGCGCACGCGCAATACCAATTCGCTGACGCTGCCCTCCGGAAAATTCGTGCGGATAACGTTGTGCCCAGGCCGCTGGCAGCCCTACGGTTTTAAGCAGCTCCGCCACCCGATAATGCCTGTCGGCTTTCTTCATCGACTGATGTAGCCACAGCGGCTCACCGACGATCTGCTCGACCATCATGCGCGGGTTTAACGATGCGAAAGGATCCTGAAAGATGATCTGCAGCTCCCGCCGCAGCTGGTTCAGACGCGCTCCCGAGGCGTGAGTGATCTCTTCACCCTGATAAAATACGCGTCCTTCGCTGGCCGCCAGCAGCCGCAGAAGAAGACGGCCCAGCGTCGATTTTCCGGATCCGGACTCACCCACAATCGCCAGCGTTTCACCAGGCATGACGGAGAGGGAGACGCGATCGACCGCGGTGACAAAACGTGCTGGGGTAAACAGTTTTTTAGGGCCGGGAAAAAGCTTGCTCAGGTCCCGGGCTTCAAGAATGGGCGTCGTCATGCAATTTCTCCCAGCGCTATATGTTGTTCCAGCGGCACGCGGAAGCAGGCCACCTGATGGTCGGTCTCCATCGCCGTCAGCGACGGCTTTTCGTCATGACACCGCGTTTGCGCGAAGGGGCAGCGGGTAGCGAACCGGCACCCTTTGGGCATGGATTCCGGCAGCGGAACGGCACCGGGAATAGTGGAAAGCGCGCCTTTACGTGCGCCGAGGGACGGTATCGAGCCCATCAGTCCTATGGTGTACGGGTGTTGCGGGTCGGCAAAAATGGCCTCCACGCTCCCCTGCTCTACCACCTGTCCGGCATACATTACCGCCACCTGCTGCGCGACTTCCGCCACCACCCCCAGATCGTGGGTGATCATTAACACCGCCGTACCGGTCTCTTCTTTGAGGGTATTAAGCAGCGCAAGGATCTGCGCTTGAATGGTCACATCCAGCGCGGTTGTCGGCTCGTCGGCAATCAGCAAACGTGGATGGTTAATCAGCGCCATCGCAATCATCACGCGCTGACGCATCCCCCCGGAAAGCTGGTGCGGATACGCTTTCAGGCGCATTTCTGCTGCCGGGATCTGCACCTTCTCCAGAATCTGCAGCGCAACCTTCATCGCCTCTGCACGAGAAAGTTTCTGATGGCGCATCACCGCTTCACTGAGCTGGTCTCCCAGCGTGAAGGCAGGGTTGAGCGAGGTCATTGGCTCCTGGAAAATCATTGCCAGTTCGCTGCCGCGAAGATCGGCATATTCCCGCGGTGAAAGCTTTCGTAAGTCGTGACGACGGAACTGCATCTCGCCGCTGACGATCTGTGCGCTGGCGGGCAGTAAGCCCATCAGCGCTAATGAGGTGATACTTTTCCCGCAGCCGGATTCCCCCACCAGTGCCAGCGTTTCTCCCGCGTTGACCGTCAGTGAAATACCATCAAGCACGCTCACCGGAGAGCCAGCGAACGTTACGTTAAGATTTTGCAGCCGCAGTACAGGCGTGGGGTCCTTAAACGGGATCGTCGTCATAGCGTGAAGTCGTCCTCAAGGTGAATAGCCTGAATCAGGGCTGACTGCAGGCTAAGCAGGTGTTCGCGCATGGCGGCCGCTGCTTCATTAGGCTGGCGATGGATAATCGCAGACATGATTTTTTGATGATGGTCGTTGTAGTGATCAACCCGCTCGGGTGTACGGGCTAATTCGCGCAAATGCTGCCAGCCCGGTTCACGTCTGACGGCATCAATGGCATCAAACAGGCCAAGCATCAGGCGATTACCGGCAGCCTCGGCAATGGCGCGGTGAAATGCGCTATCCCAGAGTTCGTTGAGATCGCGGTCGTCCGGGCTGACCTTATCAATGCGTTCCAGCATGCGCTGCATAAGCGCGAGGTTTTCCCTGGTGGCACGCAGTGCCGCAAGCCGGGCTAAGCCGGGTTCGAGCTGTAGACGAGCTTCCATGACTTCCAGAAGGTTGGTTTGTTGAACCAATCCCTGAAGGGCCAGAGGTTCAACAGGTGCAGACGGGCCTATAAAGGTCCCTTTGCCCTGTTTACGCCAGATCCGCCCCTCCTCTTCCAGCACATCCAGCGCACGACGTACTTCACGTCGTCCTACGCCGAGAGTCTCCGACAGCTCACGTTCAGTGGGCAGCGGAGTGCCTGGTGTTGACTCATGCTGGTTGATCAGTCCGCGCAGCTGCTCAAGCGCGGTGCTGGAATTGGCCAGAAACCGTGACGGTTTTTCCATATTGGTTCGCTCGCTATCATCATTACTTTATTTTTATTAACGATAAGCTATTGATATGACGTGCTGCTTACCGTGCTAATGATTAAGCAATAAACGAACCAATAAAGCATTGGTTCATGAACTTTCTGAAGGGATGGAGATAAGCGAATGATTTTCTGTGAATTATTTTTTACAAAATTACACATCTGCTCCGCTGCTAAAAAGACAATCGGTGGCAAAATGCACAAATACAGTGCAAATTGTGCACTATCATTGATCAAATGTTAATTAATTGCACCACAGATATTAACTTTTTGTTAATAAAGACAGGGGGGGGCGGATAAAGAAGATTTGCAGACGCAGAAACGACGAAGGCCTGAATCATTTCTGATTCAGGCCTTCTGAATAGTGGCGGAACGGACGGGACTCGAACCCGCGACCCCCTGCGTGACAGGCAGGTATTCTAACCGACTGAACTACCGCTCCACTGTTCCCGCTGGGGGAACGAGGCGCATATTACGGTTTGCCTCCGGACTCGTCAACGCTTTTTCTCACGTTTTGAATCGTTTGCTGCAAAATTCACCCAAACGATGATTTTACAGGCATTCCGGCCCTTTTTCAGGCCCGCCACATGCAGCTTCCGCCTTTCTTCTGCACTAAATCAAGACGGGATTCATGGTTAAGTAACTCGTCATCATTGGCTAAAACCACCCGCAAACGACTGGCCTGGCGAACAACGCGTTGAATCCCCGCTTCCCCCTGCGTCTGCTGCGATTCATTTTCCATGCTGAACTTCATGGACGTCTGACCACCGGTCATCGCCAGGTAGACATCCGCCAGGATCTGGGCATCGAGCAATGCGCCATGCAGCGTTCGCTTGGTGTTATCTATTTCATAGCGAGAACAGAGCGCATCCAGGCTGTTACGCTTGCCAGGAAACATTTTCCTCGCCAGCGCCAGGCTATCGGTCACCTTACAGAACGTGTTCGTTTTCGGAATATCACGATGGAGCTTACTGAACTCATAGTCCATAAAGCCGATATCGAACGACGCGTTGTGAATGATAAGCTCGGCGCCTTTGATATATTCCAGAAATTCGTCTGCCACTTCCGCGAAGGTCGGTTTATCCAGCAAGAACTCATCGGCGATACCGTGCACGCCGAACGCTTCTGGGTCCACCAGCCGGTCGGGTTTGAGGTAGACATGGAAGTTGTTCCCCGTAAGACGACGGTTCACCACTTCAACGGCACCGATCTCGATGATCTTGTGCCCTTCGTAGTGCGCGCCGATCTGGTTCATACCGGTGGTTTCGGTATCGAGGACAATCTGGCGAGTAATTGCAGTGCTCATAGCGGTCATTTATGTCAGACTTATCGTTTAACTGAACGTTTCAAATACAGGAAGTCTACCAGAGATGCGTAAACAGGTAGAAATTTTCACCGATGGATCTTGCCTCGGCAACCCAGGGCCTGGCGGTTATGGCGCGATTATGCGCTATCGTGAGCATGAAAAAACTTTTAGCGAAGGCTATTTTCTGACCACCAACAACCGCATGGAGTTGATGGCCGCCATTGTGGCGCTGGAAGCGCTAAAAGAACACTGCGATGTGGTGTTGAGCACTGACAGTCAGTACGTACGCCAGGGGATCACCCAGTGGATCCACAACTGGAAAAAACGCGGCTGGAAGACGGCAGATAAAAAGCCAGTCAAAAACGTCGATCTCTGGAAACGTCTTGATGCTGCGCTGGGCCAGCATGAGATTAAATGGGAATGGGTTAAAGGTCACGCAGGCCACCCCGAAAACGAACGTTGTGACGAACTGGCACGGGCAGCGGCATCCAACCCCGCTCATGAAGACACAGGCTATCAGCCCGAATCCTGATCAGGGTTTTCTGTACTGCCGCGTGGCGCCCACGGTCTGGCGAATGGGCGATTTCGATTTACTCTGCTTCATCGGATTAAGCGTAAGGGGGATGGTCCGCTTACGCGCGACAATAAACTGCATGCAGCCTAATGCCGGCAGATGGGTGCTCAGAACAACGCCCCCCTGCCGCGCCCAGGGAAGTACCTGAAAACCGCCCGAGCAGAGCACCTCAAAATTCAGCAGTGAAAGCCAGTCAAGCTGGCGCATCATCGTGAACATCCTGCTGTTATACGGCGGTGTCCGGCGAAGCACCGGAACCAGCTTGCGCAGCCCCATCAGACTCAGCGGATTGAACCCGCTGAGTATCAGCCAGCCATCATCAATCAGGACGCGATCGGCCTCACGCAGCAGGCGATGAGGATCGCTGCACCAGGGCAACGTGTGTGCCAGCAGGCAGGCATCAACGGACTTTTCCGCAAACGGCAGATGCAAAGGATCCGCTTTCACCTGAACCGGTGATGCGCCAAGAGAGACATTAACCTGATGTGAGATAGCGCAGCTTTCGGTATTGATTTCCGCGCTGAGATTGCCAATCTTAAGCAAGTGAAAACCATACATTTTCGCGAGCCAGGGTTTAAGCTGCTGTTCCAGGTTCTCGCGATAGTATTCACCCCAGGGCAATTCGGCCCAACGTTCAGGTGCCGGGACAATCTGAGGTATCCTTGCCGGTTTCATCAACACACCCACCACGCTATAAGAGGTAATTTATGAATCTTATCAGTATTCCCGCCTTTCAGGACAATTACATCTGGGTTTTAGTCGATGACGAGCGTCGGTGCGTCATTGTCGATCCTGGAGAATCGGCTCCTGTATCAGACGCGATAAAAGAGAACGGCTGGCAACCAGAGGCCATCCTTCTGACCCATCATCATAACGATCACACCGGCGGCGTTGCTGACCTTCGTGCCCAATTCCCGCATCTGGTGGTTTACGGACCGGCAGAGACACAAGATAAGGGAACAACGCAGGTAGTCGAAGAAGGTGAAAATATCCTCATACGCGAGTGGGAGTTTTCTGTATTTGCTACACCAGGTCACACTTTGGGACATCTTTGTTTCTACAGCAAACCTTATCTTTTTTGCGGCGACACGCTGTTCTCCGGAGGCTGTGGAAGGCTTTTTGAGGGCACCCCAGCCCAGATGTACCAGTCATTACAGAAGATTAGCGCATTACCTGACGATACCCTTATTTGTTGCGCACATGAGTATACATTAGGAAATATGAAGTTTGCGGCGAGCATCTTGCCAGAGGATCGGGTGATTCAAGATTATTATCACAAAGTGAAGGAGTTACGTGCAAAAAACCAAAAAACACTCCCCGTAATTCTGAAAAATGAGCGTAAAACTAATTTATTTTTACGAACAGATGATATTGATTTAATTGATAAAATTAACAAAGAAACAAATTTGTCACAACCAGAACAACGATTTGCATGGTTAAGGTCAAAGAAAGATAACTTCAGATAATTGCGGGTTGCCTTTTCAAAATTTCGCCGTTATCATCGCTCGTCTTTTAAGCAACTATTGACACACACATGAAGGCAAAAGCGATATTACTCGCCTCTGTCCTGCTTGTAGGTTGCCAGTCGCAGAACGGCAGCAACGTACAACAGCACGCACAGAGCCTTTCTGCAGCTGGTCAAGGGGAAGCAGGGAAGTTTACAAGTTCAGCGCGATGGATGGACGATGGGACGTCTTTCGCACAGGATGAAGACTTGTGGACCTCTATTGGCGACGAGCTAAAGATGGGAATTCCGGAAAACAACCGGATTCGCGAACAGAAGCAAAAGTATTTGAGAAATAAGAGCTATCTCCACGATGTAACTTTACGGGCAGAGCCGTATATGTACTGGATAGCCGGGCAAGTTAAGAAACGTAACATGCCGATGGAGCTGGTACTCCTACCCATAGTGGAGAGCGCTTTTGACCCACACGCGACGTCTGGCGCCAATGCCGCAGGCATTTGGCAGATCATTCCGAGCACCGGGCGAAACTATGGTTTGAAACAGACCCGCAACTATGATGCGCGTCGTGATGTTGTCGCTTCAACGACAGCCGCTCTCGACATGATGGAACGTCTTAATAAGATGTTCGACGGCGACTGGCTGTTAACGGTCGCAGCGTATAACAGTGGCGAAGGTCGTGTACTGAAGGCAATGAAAGCGAATAAAGCACGGGGTAAATCCACCGATTTTTGGTCGCTCTCACTGCCACAGGAAACGAAGATTTACGTACCGAAAATGCTGGCATTGAGCGATATTCTCAAGAACAGCAAGCGTTACGGTGTACAACTGCCAACACCAGACGAAAGTCGTGCACTGGCGCGTGTTCGCCTCAGTAATCCGGTTGATATTCAACAGGTTGCTGATATGACGGGTATGTCGGTAAGTAAACTGAAAACCTTTAATGCTGGCGTTAAAGGCTCAACGCTGGGGGCCAGTGGTCCGCAGTATGTAATGGTTCCGCAGAAACATGCTGAGCAGTTACGTGAGTCTTTAGCATCGGGTGAAATTGCCGCCGTTCAGTCAACGCTGATCGCGGATGCATCATCCGTGAACAGCCGCAGCTATAAGGTTCGGTCAGGTGATACGCTTTCGGGCATTGCCTCACGTCTTGGCGTGACGGCAAACGATCTGCAGCAGTGGAATAATCTGCGCAGCTCAGGCCTGAAAGTGGGTCAGACTCTGACGGTGGGTGCAGGTAACAGTGCACAGCGTCTCGCCAGCAACAGCGATAGCATTACCTATCGTGTGCGTAAAGGTGATTCACTGTCCAGTATCGCAAAACGACACGGCGTAAATATCAAGGATGTGATGCGCTGGAACAATGATACTGACAATCTGAAACCAGGCGACCAGCTGACGTTGTTTGTGAAAAACAGCGCCACGCCAGACTCCTGATGACACGACCTAACGATAAAAAGGCACCGATTCCCCTCGGTGCCTTTTTTCTTTACGCCGCTTTTTGCGCTTCAGCCATGATGGTATCGCTGGTAAATGATCCATCATCCTGCAATTCAAAGTACACCTTCACTTCCGCCGACGCGCTATCCTGATACAACCGAATGGCCTGGCTTAACGCTTCCGGCGTGCGCATACGGGCAATCCACGAGCTGAACTCCAGCGGCAAGCGGTCCGTTATCAATGCACGTGTGATCAGCCCCGCTTCAGTAATCAGCGCTAACCACTCCCCGCTGGAGTAGTTTTGCACATGCGAGGTGTCGCGCAGCGCTTCAACCGTTTGCAGCCAGATATTACGCACCGGATGTCCCGGCGACATCACATCCATAATGATAAAGACCCCGCCCGGCTTCAGAACGCGTTTAACTTCACGTAATGCCTGGCCGACATCATGCCAGTGATGGGCAGAATAACGGCTGATAACAACTTCAAATGAGGCATCTTCAAAGGGTAAGGATTCGGCATAGCCCTGACGCGTCGTGATGTTGTTCAGCCCTTTGGCTTGTGCGGCCTCTGCAACCACCTCCAGCATCTGACTGGATAAATCATAGGCCGTGACCTGCGCCACTTGCTGTGCTGCCGTGAAGCTGGCATGCCCGGCGCCACAGCCTAAGTCCAGAACGTGCGCGTGCGGCACTGCCGCCAGGCGTTCACCGAGACGGACCAGATCACGGCCAGACGCGTGCACGGCACTGCTCAGATAAGCATTTGCCTGGGAGCCAAACTGTTTTTCTACGTTGTCATGATGGGAGTGTGTTGTTGTCATCGTACTGTCCTTTTGTTGTTAAAAATAAAGGGCAGCACCCGAATGGCCTGCCCCACGGCAGACCTGACATACCATTATTTATCAGGTTTGCCGGGACTGAATTCAACGAGTAGAGGATTGTGATCGGAGGCACGCGTCACCAGAACAGAGGCGTCGTGAACGTTCAGACCACGATAGAAGACAAAATCGAGAGGACGGCCAAACGCTTTCTTGCGCTGGTCATCGCTAAAACGAACTTCACGCAGCGACATTTCGCGTGCAAAGCGATACAGCGCATTCATGCGCGGACGGCTCCAGGCATTAAAATCCCCGGCCATAATGATGGGCCCGCTGTGATGGGCGATCTGGTCACCGATCGGAAGTAACTGCTTACTATACACATCCACGCCCAGGCTGAAGTTGACCGCGTGGATATTCACAACCATCAGCATGCGCGTGTCCGGCAGCGGGTAGACCGTTACCAGCGCCGATTTCGCCAGACGCAGAATCGGCTCGCGCTCGCGCAGCGGGCAGCAATAGACCGGATGAGCCGAAGAGAGGGTCATCACGCCAGAAGGATGTTGCGGCAAGACAAACGCGGGAACCTGGTCAGCAGCAAGGTAGTGAGTCGTAGCAAACCTTACCAGCTCGGGGGTGGTTTGCGCCTCCTGCAACAGCACCAGATGGGCGTCTTTCCCAAAATTCTTGAGTACCGATAACCACTCAGCGCGCTGTTGTTTAAAGATGTTCCACACCAGCACCCGGATTTTTTCATCGCTGCTTAAGGGTGTCCCGGCAGGTAATGCCTGGCTTATGCTCGCAAACGACCCCGGAGGCAAGATCCTCTCCGCGGGCATTCCGGCAACATAACGCATGGCATAGGTATTTTTTCGCACTTTTGGAAACGGCCTCTGTAACATGAACCAGCCCGGAAAACGGACTGGTTCTAATGTTATAGGGACTTTAGGTTACACTTTCAACGCAAATTCAGATAAACCGCTTTCCAGTTTTGTAAGCAAGCACTTACTGATGTTATCCCAGCACTACACGAGCAGGTTTATCAAGGCGCCCACTCAGGCTAATCAGCAGGAAAGCGACCAGAACAATCACCGCACCAATCCATGGCGTTTGGGTTAATCCGAAATGTTCAACGGTTTGCCCACCAATGATGGAACCCAGCGCAATCCCAATATTGAACGCGGCAATATTCAGGCCCGATGCGACATCTACCGCGTTGGGTGTATAAAGTTCGGCTTTTTGTACCACGTAAACCTGCAGGCCTGGCACATTACCAAAGGCGAAGACCCCCATCACCAGTACCGTTATCAGCGCGGCGTATTGCATCGATGCCGTGAACTGGAAAATCATCAGCAGAACAACCAGTGCTGCGAAGATAAACTTCAGGGCCGGCACTGCACCATGTTTGTCCGCAAGCTTCCCTCCCCAGATATTACCGATGGCGACGGAGATACCATACCCCAGCAAAATCCAGCTCACTGCACTGGGTGAGAAGCCTGCCAGGTCCTGCATCATCGGAGCCAGGAAGGTGAAAGCCGTGAATACCCCCCCATAGCCGAGCGCTGTGACGGCGTAGATGATCAACAAACGCGGATGCGTGAGTACCTTGAGCTGATCGCTCAGGCTGGCACTCGCACGTCCTGCAATCGTCGACGGTACCAATAGCAGGCTGGCAACCAGGGCAATCACCCCCAGTAAAGAGACGGCAAGGAAGGTTTCGCGCCAGCCAAAGTGCTGTCCGATAAACGTTCCTAACGGTACACCGGTGACAAGGGCGACGGTCAGACCACCGAACATAATCGCGATGGCGGATGCTGCTTTCTCTTTTGGTACCAGGCTGGTTGCAATAGTTGAACCAATGGAGAAGAACACACCGTGAGCGAGACCGGTCAGCAGCCGGGCAATCACCAGCGTGGTGTAGTCCGGCGCCTGCCAGGCCAGAATATTGCCAGCGGTGAATAACACCATCAGCGCAACCAACAGCGGCTTACGCGGGAAACGTCCCATCAACGCGGTCAGGACGGGGGCGCCGATGGCAACCCCGAGCGCATAGATAGAAACCAACAGGCCGGCAGAAGGCAGCGAGATTGAAAGCTGGTTAGCTATCGTAGGCACCAGTCCTACGATAACAAATTCGGTCGTGCCAATTGCAAAGGCACTGATCGTCAGGGCAAGTAGCGCCAGTGGCATAAATAACTCCATATCATCAGGATTAAGATGACAGGCAGTATGCGCCAGTGCTTAAATAACAAAAATGGTCAAAATATCAATAGAATTTTGCAGGTGGTGCAACAATGAAAGCAACGTCGGAAGAGCTGACAATTTTTGTCGCCGTCGTCGAAAGCGGCAGTTTTAGCCGTGCGGCCGAGCAGTTGGGGCAGGCTAATTCAGCCATCAGCCGCTCGGTGAAAAAACTGGAGATGAAGCTCGGCGTCAGTCTTCTCAACCGAACGACGCGTCAGCTGAGCCTGACGGAGGAAGGCGAGCGTTATTTCCGCCGTGTGCAGTCCGTCCTGCAGGAGATGGCGGCGGCAGAAACAGAGATTATGGAAACCCGTAGTACGCCGCGCGGATTGCTGCGCATTGATGCGGCAACACCAGTTGTTCTTCATTTTCTGATGCCGCTGATCAAGCCTTTCCGCGAACGCTATCCGGAGATGACGCTCTCGTTAGTTTCCTCAGAGACGTTTATCAATCTCATCGAGCGGAAAGTGGATGTGGCGATCCGGGCCGGCACCCTGACCGACTCGAGCTTGCGGGCCCGCCCTCTTTTTGCCAGCTACCGCAAGATAGTCGCATCACCGCAATACATCGCAGAGCATGGCAAACCAGAGACGGTTGAAGAACTGAAGCAGCACCTGTGCCTGGGCTTCACGGAGCCCGTATCGCTGAACACCTGGCCTGTGGCCTGTCATGATGGTCAACTGCATGAAATCACCAGTGGGTTATCGTCCAACAGTGGAGAAACGCTGAAGCAGCTTTGCCTCGAAGGAAATGGGATCGCCTGTTTGTCGGACTATATGATTGATAAAGAAATTGCACGCGGTGAGCTTGTAGAGCTAATGGCAGATAAACGTCTGCCTGTGGAGATGCCTTTTAGTGCAGTTTATTACAGTGACAGAGCGGTAAGTACGCGCATACGCGCCTTTATCGATTTCCTGAGCGAGCATATAAAAACAGCTCCCGGGGGAGCTGTGTGAGGGTTTCAGGCTACAGAGGAAAGGGTCAATATTAATCCCAGTCAGGTGCCAGACTTTCAGGGCTGACCAGACGATCGTTGCATTCCAGGGCAGCGATCGCTTTTTTGTCTTCGGCGTCCAGCTGGAGATCCCTCGCTAACAGATTGCTGGCCAGGTTTTCACGTCGGGTTGAAGAGGGGATCACGGCGTAACCTTCACCCATCGCCCATGCCAGAATCACCTGTGCAGCCGTTGCGCTATGTTTTTCTGCGATACGATTAATCACGTCATCTTTCAGTGCTTTACCGTAGGCCAGGGTCATATATGAGGTGATGTGGATGCCGTGCTGTTTTGCCCAGTCCACTACTTTGCGGTTTTGCAGGTAGGGAGAGAGTTCAATCTGATTGGTTGCAATGTTTTCTGCCCCCACGGCGGCAATGGCTTTTTCCATCAGCGGGATGGTGAAATTAGAAATACCTATTTCACGCGTTAAGCCCTGCTCTTTCGCTTCAAGCAATGCCTGCATGAACTCCTCGACTGACACAGCATCGTTCGGTGATGGCCAGTGGATCAACGTCAGATCCACATAGTCGGTACGCAGTTTTTCCAGGCTCTCTTTCAGGCTGGGGATCAATTTGTCTTTGCTGAGGCTTTCAATCCAGATTTTGGTGGTGATGAAAAGCTCGCTGCGCGCTACGCCGCTCTCTTCGATAGCCTGACCAACGGCAGCTTCGTTATCATAAATCTGCGCCGTATCAATTGCGCGATAGCCAAGTTCAAGTGCAGTTTTAACAGATGCGATAACAACGTCGTCTTTCAGGCGGAAAGTGCCCAGACCCAGTGCAGGGATAGTCATGTAATCCTCGTTATTCATAATGATTGTTAACTGAGGAGGATTATCGCTGCTGCCGTTATGCAGAAAAAGAGCGTTTAACGCAGAGGATTTTTGCTGATTTGGCAATAATGATACGACAGATATGAAAAAAGCCCTGAGCGTTAACTCAGGGCTTTTAATAAGTGGCGGAACGGACGGGACTCGAACCCGCGACCCCCTG